>Ga0209537_1001504_pt1 | contig 26105 bp, 21 predicted proteins | sample BioPla4DNA1_FD_187698 | JGI IMG/M metagenome (GOLD analysis project Ga0209537, IMG submission 187698) | Biogas fermentation microbial communities from Germany - Plant 4 DNA1 (SPAdes) (version 2) | ecosystem: Engineered > Bioreactor > Anaerobic > Digestate | place: Bielefeld, North... | reverse complement strand
TTAGCAGTTGGCGTTAGCGAACCCTTGAAAAACCAATGAGCCAAATGGCAAAATTAGGATGAGAGGGCTTATTTGTCATGCCCTTATATCTATTCCCTTTGCCCTCTACGAGGTAAAGACTTCATTTGGCGAATGTTTGTCAAGGGCAACTGCGGTTAGTTGCAGCTAACTTCAGTTTGTTGGTAGTTTTGAAGCTAGTTTTTCATAAACTTTTTACAGTACCTTAGCTATCTTTTTGAAAGAGCTTTCGATTTTCTTTTTAATAGAAAGTAAATAAGGAGTATCCATAATATTATACTAAAAAAGGAAAAAGTTAACAAGCATAAGGGCTTAAATTTATAAACTAATTAAAAAATTAGTTTATTTGAAAAGTTTATTCTGCAGATAAAAATTAAAGATTAGACTTTGAATGAACTATAGGTTTCCTAATCTATTTAGGGGGCCTATTTTTTTGAACTTCTCCACTTTCCTCTATCTAAGGAATAATTATTGTAGGATGATATAGAATAAATTATGAACATAAATGGATAAATTGAATAAACTACTATTAATTAGCTTAGGGAAAAGATTGTCGAATCTTTTTTTAGAATATTTTTCTAATTATATTTCCAAATAGCTATTATGATGTTATAATGAGTTCATAAAGAAATTAAAACTGCTAAAAATTATATTATTGTAATTAATTGTGGTTTTAAAAACTATATGTGATTAATTTGGAGATGGTTTTATGTCAGTAAAAGTTTTAACGGATAGCACTAGCTATATAAAAGATGAAATTCTTAAGGAATTAGATATACTAGAGGTATCTTTAAGTGTAAAGTTTGAAGATGAAGAGTTTAAGGAAGTAGAAATAGATAACGAAAGCTTTTTTGAAAAGATGGATAAAAAGGAAATACCAATGTCTTCTCAACCTTCTGTAGCAGAGATGATGGATATAATGGAGTCAGTGGTAAAGGAAGGAGACAGCCTTCTTTGCATATTTTTATCCTCAAAAATGAGCGGTACTTATTCTTCAGCTCATATGGTAAGGGAACAGGTTCTAGAAAAGTATCCTCAAGGCCGAATTGAGATTTTAGATTCTCAATCTAACTGCATGCAGCTAGGTTTTGCAGTTATCGCAGCGGCAAGAGCTGCTAAGGATGGAAAGGATCTTCAGCAAGTTAAAGAAAAAGCGGAGGAAAATTTAAAAAGAAGCAGATTTATTTTTCTCCCTCATAATCTGACTTACTTAAAAAAGGGCGGTAGAATTGGAGCAGCCAGTGCTTTGGTAGGCAATATACTAAATATTATACCCATTTTAACTGTAGAAGATGGAGTTACTACCGTATTAACAAAGGTAAGAACAAAGAAAAAAGCTATAGATCAGATGATAGATAAGCTTTGTGAGGATATTAAAAACTATGGCATTGGAGAAATACTGGTTCATCACATAAATAATGTTGAAGGAGCTAAAGAAACAGTAAGAAAGATTAAGGAAGCTATAAAAATGAACATTGACATTCAAATATGTGATATAGGCCCAGTTATAGGGCTTCATGTGGGGCCTGGAGCTATAGGCATTGCTTACTATACAGAGAAAGCTATGAGATAATTTATTTAGTTATATATATATTATTTTTCCCTTGACAGTGTAGGTAATATTTATTAGAATTTTTATAAAAGTACACTTTAATTTGGTCCTGTGAGGCCAGAAAGGGAGTATAGATATGTTTATGTTTTTTTGCTATAAGGACTATTCTGTCTGTGAGATAAAATTTAATAAAGATAAGGTTTAAGGATAGTGAGGAGAAAAGTGGCACACTTATTCTCTTTATTATCCTTTTATTTTGTCTTTTAATTTAAAAACTCCTTAACTGTGTACTTTATATAGTTGTTAGGAGGTTCGATATGAAAGCAAGACTTATCTTAGAAAATGGAATAGTTTTTCAAGGGGAAGCCTTTGGATACTTAGAAGAAACTGTAGGGCTGGTAGTTTTTAATACAGCAATGGCCGGTTATCAGGAAGTGTTAACGGATCCTTCCTATTATGGACAAATTGTTGTTATGACCTATCCTTTAATAGGAAACTATGGACTAAATCTAGAAGATGTAGAATCTAACAGTCCCAAGGTTAAAGGCCTTATAGTACAGGAAGCCTGTGATTACCCAAATAACTTTAGATGTGAAATCAAGTTGGAGGACTATCTAAAAAACAATAAAATCATAGGCTTACAAAAAATAGATACAAGAGCACTTACTAAAGTTTTAAGAGATAAGGGTACCATGAAAGGGATAATAACCCTAGAACAAGTAAGTGAAGATTACATTAAAAATAAGCTAGAAAGCTTTTCAAATTCCGATGCAGTAAAAAAGGTTACCACAGATAAGGTTTATACTATTGATGGAAAAGGCAAGCATATAGCAGTACTAGACTATGGTGTAAAAGCAAGTGTATTAAAAGCTTTTATGGATAGAGATTGCAAATTGACGGTATTTCCCTACCATGCAAGCTGTGAAGAGATTTTAAGTGTAAATCCTGACCTAATATTTTTATCTGACGGTCCTGGAGATCCGAGGGATGTAAAAGTGTCCATAGAAACTATCAGGGATCTTATAGGAAGAAAACCGATAGCTGGTATATGCCTAGGTCATCAGCTTTTAGCCCTAGCTCTAGGAGGCAGCACTGATAAGCTAAAGTATGGTCATAGAGGTTCCAACCATCCTGTGCGAGACTTAGAAAGTAATAGAGTCTATATAACTGCACAAAATCATGGATATTACGTGGATAAGCTACCAGACAAGGTAACTGCCACTCATATAAATGTGAATGATGGAACAATAGAAGGAATGAAGCATGATAGTCTGCCTATATACAGCGTGCAGTTTCATCCTGATACTAGTTCTAAGGATGAAAATAATATATTTGACAAATTCCTTTCTCTTTAGAAGCAAGATGAGTTTATAAATTCTCAAATCAATAGTTAAATCTAAAAGTATTGGGGGTAACATTATGCCATTGGATAAGAGTATAAAAAAAGTTTTAGTTATAGGATCTGGTCCTATAGTAATAGGACAAGCTGCAGAATTTGATTATTCCGGAACCCAGGCCTGTGAGGCTTTAAAAGAAGAAGGTATAGAGGTTGTACTAATAAACAGTAACCCTGCTACCATAATGACAGATAAGGAAGTAGCTCATAAAATTTATATAGAGCCTATAACCTTAGAATTTGTGGAGAAGGTAATTGCCAAGGAAAGACCTGATAGCCTTCTTGCCGGTATGGGAGGTCAAACAGGCCTTAACATGGCAGTGGAGCTTTATGAAAAAGGAATTCTTGATAAATATGGAGTTAGGGTTATAGGAACTCCTATTGAGGCCATAAAAAAGGGTGAAGATAGAGAGCTTTTTAGAAATGCCATGAAAGAAATTAGTCAGCCTTGTATCGAAAGTGAAATAGTAATGGACATTGAAGCAGGTAGGGACTTTTGTAGGAGGATAGGCTACCCTGTAATTGTAAGACCGGCCTATACCTTAGGAGGTACTGGAGGCGGTATTGCTAATAATGATGAGGAGTTAGAAACAATTCTTGGACAAGGACTTTCTCTCAGCCCTATAGGACAGGTACTGTTAGAAAAGAGTGTTAAGGGTTGGAAGGAAATTGAGTATGAGGTTATGAGAGATCATTATGGCAATTGCATAACTATCTGCAATATGGAGAATGTGGATCCAGTAGGAATCCATACCGGTGATAGTATAGTGGTGGCACCAACTCAAACCCTTTCCTACAAGGAATGTGAAATGTTAAGAAAGGCTTCTATGGACATATTAAATGCTATTGGTATTGAAGGAGGCTGCAATATACAGTTTGCTTTAAATCCCAATAGCTTCGAATATGCAGTTATAGAAATCAACCCTAGAGTTAGTCGTTCTTCAGCTCTAGCATCTAAAGCAACAGGCTATCCTATAGCAAAGGTTGCAACAAAGGTAGCTTTAGGTTATAGCTTGGATGAAATCCAAAATGCTGTTACCAAGAAGACCTATGCCTGCTTTGAACCAACAATAGATTATGTAGTTGTAAAAATACCTAAGTGGCCCTTTGATAAATTCTTTGGAGCAGAGAGACGCTTAGGAACAAAAATGATGGCAACAGGAGAGGTAATGGCTATTGGCAGCAATTTTGAATCTGCTTTCCTTAAAGGAATTCGTTCTTTAGAGTTAGGTAGATACACCTTAGAGCATGAAGGTATGAAAAAGCTATCTTTGGCTGAGCTTAAGGAAAAGGTTATGTCTCCTGATGATGAAAGAATCTTTGCTCTAGCAGAGATGATTAGATCTGATTATAGAATAGAAATGATATCCCAAATAACTGGTATAGATGTATTTTTCGTCAACAAAATAAAGAATATCGTAGACAAAGAAGAAGAACTAAAGAAGATGTCTATAGAGGAGCTTGAAAGAGATTATCTTTATGATTTAAAAAGAATTGGCTTCTCAGATAAGGGTATAGGACAGTTACTAAAGGTTAGTCCTGATGATATATATAAGCTAAGAATGAAATGGGACATAAAGCCTGTATATAAAATGGTAGATACCTGCGCTGGAGAATTTGAAGCCTTATCCCCTTACTACTATTCCACCTATAATGAGTATGATGAAGTTAAGGTTTCAGATAGGAAAAAAGTGGTGGTAATAGGATCTGGTCCTATTAGAATAGGTCAAGGTATAGAATTTGACTACGCTTCAGTTCATGCCATAAAGGCTTTAAGAAAGATGGGCATAGAAACTATAATAATAAATAACAATCCAGAAACGGTAAGTACAGACTTTGATATATCTGATAAATTGTACTTTGAGCCACTAACAGAGGAAGATGTATTAAGCATTATAGATAAGGAAAAGCCCTATGGAGTAATACTACAATTTGGGGGACAAACTGCTATTAAGCTAGCTAAGTTCTTAAAGGAAAAGAATATATATATACTAGGAACTACCTCAGAGCAAATAGATCTTGCAGAGGATAGAGAGAAATTTGAAGCGCTGTTAGAGGAACTAAACATATCAAGACCAAAGGGTAAGGCAGTGTGGACATTGGAAGAAGGTTTAAAGGAAGCAGAGGAACTTGGATATCCTGTATTAGTTAGACCTTCCTATGTGCTAGGTGGACAGGGTATGGAAATTACTCATAACCAAAAAGAATTAAAATTTTACTTAGAAAATGCCTTTGCTAAGGATAAGAAGAATCCAGTACTTATAGACAAGTATCTAATGGGAAGGGAAATAGAAGTAGATGCTATCTGTGATGGAGAAAATGTTCTAGTGCCAGGAATAATGGAACATTTAGAAAGGGCAGGTGTACACTCTGGAGATAGTATAACCATATATCCTACACAAAATGTTTCTTCAGCTATAAAGGAAAAGGTGCTGGAATACACTAAAATGTTAGCTTTATCTATAGGAATTAAAGGTATGATTAACATACAGTTTATAGAATACAATGATCAATTGCATGTTATAGAGGTAAATCCAAGAGCCAGTCGAACAGTGCCTTATATTAGTAAGGTTAGCGGAGTACCAATTGTAGAGTTGGCAACTAAGGTTATGTTAGGAGAAAAGCTTGCTAATCTTGGTTATGGCCTTGATATATACAAGGAACCAGATCTAGTAGCAGTAAAGGTACCTGTATTCTCCACTCAAAAGCTTCCAAGAGTAGAAATCTCCTTAGGACCGGAAATGAGATCAACAGGGGAAGTTTTAGGGGTTGGTAAGGACATATATGAAGCCTTATATAAAGGTTTCTTAGCGGCCAATATGCAGCTAGAGAAAAATACAGCAGTGATTCTAGCTACAATAAATGATCATGATAAAGAGGAATTCTTAGAAATAGCTAAGGGCCTAGCAGGATTAGGCTATAGCTTTATAGCTACCAGCGGTACAGCTAAACTTTTAAAAGATGCTGGTTTAGCAGTAAAAGAAGTTAAGAAGATTAAGGATGGAGAACCTAATCTCTTGAGTGTTATAAAGAATAAGGAAGTAGACTTAGTTATCAATACTCCAACTAAAGGGAATGACTCTCATAGAGATGGATTTATAATAAGAAGAACTGCTATTGAGAGAAATATTGAGGTTATAACTGCTTTGGATACCATGAGAGCCTTGTTGGAGGTTACAACTAGATTAGGTAGTGAAATGTCTCTGGAGAAGATGGAAGTATTTAATATGGGAATATAAGAATAAATCCCTTTGCATTTAGCTATTTACTAAAAGCAAAGGGATTTTTTATATATATCTCACTTCTGACTTCTATTTCTTAACATTTGACCAGATCTTATCAAAGGCATCTATCTTATTACCAATATCCTTAAGATGTTCACCGCTTTCAATCGCTTCCTGAGGTGGGTATACGGCGATATCATTTAGTATAGATTCATCCATAATCCCCCAAGCAGCTGTATTAGGATTTGCATAAGGGTAGGCTTTAGAAATTTCTACGCTTATTTCAGGCCTCATTATGAAATCCATGAAAAGTTCTGCTGCTTTCACATTTTTGGATTTCTTAGGTATTACAAAGTTATCCTGTTGAATGAATATACCTTCCTCTGGAACAACACATATCAAATCCTTATTTTCTCTCATAGCTAAGGACACTTCTGCCCCCCATACAAAGCCTACAGAGGCTTCACCATTTATTAATAGGGTTTTTGGACTATCACTATCATAGGCCTTGATATTATTTTTTAGGGCTAATAATTCTTTTTCAGCCTTAGCTAAGGCATTAGGATCCGTTTCATTAATAGAGTATCCTAGCTTTTTCAAGGCCATACCGATTATAGCTCTTTGGTCATCTAATACTACTATAGAATTGGCCAGTTTTGGATTCCAAAGATCCTTGTAGCCGGTTATTTCAAAATCTACTTTGCTAGTATTTACAGCTATGGCCGCATCTCCCCACATATAGGGTATACTGTATTTGTTTCCTGGATCAAAGTCTAGGTTCATTACTGATGGATCTATATATTTTATATTAGGAATATTATCATGATTTATTTCCTGTAAAATATCCTGCTTAATTAAAGTTTCCACCATATAGTCACTGGCTACTACCAAGTCATAATTGGTTGATCCTGCTTGAAGCTTGGCTAGCATTTCCTCATTGGAGGAGAAGGTTGAATAATTAACCTTTATGTTATACTCTTCTTCAAACTTGTCTATAACAGATTGAGGTATATATTCTGACCAGTTAAAAACATTTAATTCTGCCTGTGGGCTTTGGCCTTTGTGAACATAGGCAGCAAGGCCAGAGGAACCACCGATTATAGCCACTAGGAATATACAAGCAAATTTAAGTATTTTCTTTCTATGCACCGAGGCCTTATTGAGTAATTCCATTAATACTACTATGACCACTGTAATCAGCAGCATAATAGTTGATAGGGCATTTATTTCAGGAGTTACACCAAACTTAACCATAGATAAAACCTTAAGAGGTAAGGTTGTACTTCCTGCATCAGCTACAAAGAAACTTATAATTACATCATCCAGTGATAAGGTAAAAGCAAGTAAACCTCCAGAAACAATACCAGGCATAATAACTGGCAAGGTTACCTTAAAGAAGGTTTGAATAGGGGTAGCGCCTAAATCCATAGCTGCTTCCTCTAAATGCTTATCAAAGCCCTCCAATCTAGATCTTACAACGGTAACAACGTAGGATACGCTGAAGGTTACGTGTGCAATGATAAGTGTAAACAAACCCATTTGAAAATTAAAGGTATCCTTAAGCATAGAGAAAAAGGAAAGCATAGCGATACCCATAACTATTTCAGGAATAACTATAGGAATAAAGAGTACTGCATCTAAAATTCCTTTTCCTCTAAATTTATACCGATACATACCAACAGCGGTAATAGTTCCTAGCATAACAGATAAAATGGTACTTACTACTGCTACTATCAAGGTATTTTTCAAGGCTAACAATATGGTTTCGTTAGTAAATAAACTCTTGTACCATTTTAAGCTAAATCCTGTCCAAACAGCGTTGAGTTTAGACTCATTGAAGGAGAATAGGACAAGAATTAAAATTGGTGCATATAGAAATAGGTATACAATAAAGTTATAAACTATACTGAACTTTGAATTCTTTTTCATCCTACATCACCTCCAACTTGTCCTTAGAACCGCCCAGTTTGTTAAAGAGCTTAAGGAATATAAACATTAGTAACATAACAATTATTGACATTGCAGCTCCAAAGGGCCAGTTTCTAGATTGTAGGAACTGATTCTTTATAAGATTGCTAATTAAAATAATCTTGCTTCCGCCCATTAGGTCTGGTATGAAGAAGAGACCCAAAGTAGGTACGAAAACTAGAAGACAGCCAGATAGTATTCCTGACTTAGTTAGAGGCAAAGTAACCTTCAAGAAGGTCTTTCTTGGGTTTGCGCCTAAGTCTGCTGCTGCTTCTAAAAGGGAAAAATCTAATTTTTCTATAGTTGAATATAAGGGCAGTACCATAAAGGGGAACATAGTATAAAGCATTCCTATCAGAACTGCACCTTCTGTATATAACATTTGAAGTGGTTCCTTTATAATATGCAAATTCATTAAATAGGTATTTATTATCCCTTCTGTACGAAGCAAAATCATCCAAGCATAAGTTCTTATCAAGGAGTTTGTCCAGAAAGGTAGTATTATTAGCATTAGCAAGATAGACCTATATTTCTTTGATGCTCTTGCTACAAAATAGGCAAAAGGATAACCAAATAACAAACATAATAAAGTGGTTTCCAAGGAAATCCAAAGAGAATTTCCCAAAATCTTCACATAATTTAAGTTAAATACTTTACCGTAGTTAGACAAATTAAAGCTATATTCAATGCTACCAACTATAGTTCTTTTAGAAAAACTAATAACTATAATTATGATAATTGGTACAATAAAGAAGGCAAGCATCCACAGTGTTATTGGAGCTATGGTTAATAAACTGCCACGAAGTTTGCTGGAAAATTTACTCCTCTCCTTGCCTCCAGGAGGGGGTTCCATATTTTTTACCTCTGTGTTCATTCTTTAATCACCACCGCATTTTCAGGATTCCAAGTTACATATAACTCCTCGGATCTATAACTTAAATCGTAGGCCTCCCCTGCAGGAGCACTAACAGTAACAGCTCTTCCATTAGCTAAGGTAACAATGGTTTTAATAGTAGAGCCTATATATATACTTTCCTTATATTTTGCCTTAAAATAGGAATCCCTGTCGGCAGGAGCCGGTTTTATCTTTAGTCTTTCAGGTCTGATAGCGAAACAAATAGTATCGTTACCTACAGGTGTTGATTTATCTAAAAGAACATCTTGTCCATCTTCTAAAGTAGCTTGAACCTGTCCTTTTTCAAAGCCTTTGAATCTTGCTTCAAAAATATTGGTTTCACCGATAAAGTCCGCTACAAATCTAGTAGCAGGTCTTTCATATATTTCATCCGGTGTACCAACTTGCTCTATTTTACCGTTATTCATTATACATATTCTATTTGACATAGTAAGTGCTTCCTCTTGATCGTGAGTAACAAATATAAATGTAATTCCCAGTTGCTTTTGTAGATGCTTTAATTCCACCTGCATCTGCTTACGAAGTTTTTGATCTAGGGCACCCAATGGTTCATCTAGAAGCAATACTTTTGGTTTATTAATAATTGCTCTAGCAATTGCAACACGTTGCTTTTGCCCACCGCTTAGCTGATCCGGCATACGTTTCTCCATGCCCTCAAGCTGTACCATTTTTAACATCTCTTTTACTCTTCTGTCAATTTCAGTCTTAGATACCTTCTTTAAGTTAAGCCCAAAAGCTATATTATCGTAGATATTCATATGAGGAAATAAGGCATAACTTTGAAAAACGGTATTAACTTGTCTTTCGTAAGGGGGCTTTGAAGAAACATCTTCCCCGTCAATATAAATGTTTCCTTGAGTACATTTTTCAAAACCTGCTATCATTCTCAAGGTTGTAGTTTTTCCGCATCCGCTGGGGCCTAAGATGGTAAGGAATTCGCCTTCCATTATTTCCAGGGAAATATCATTTACAGCAGCGTGAGACTGATCATGATCATCATCATCAAACACTTTTACAACATGATTCAATTTTACCATTGAGTGTGTCAACCCTTATCAACTCCTTCATTAATAAGCAAATTAATTATATAAAGTATAAAAACCCTCCCTAAGACTCTTTAGGGAAAGGTTAGTTAACAAATTTCAATATAATCATACAAACTTTGTATGATTATAATTTCAATTATTTATATCATAAATGAATAGTGATAGCAATATTATTTTGAAAATTAATATATAAAAAAATTTAGTTTTAAAATGTATTTTAATAATCTATACTAAAAGATGTGAAAGAACACAATGGAGCACATAAAAAGGAATTTATGTTATAAATTACAGGAGGATTAATGATGAATATTAAAAGATTAGATAAAGTAATTGAAAATATGAAAAGGCACCAATTAGAGCAGATGATAATTTCTAATCCAGCTTCTATATTCTATTTAACAGGAAAGTGGATAGAAGCTGGAGAGAGAATGTTGGTGCTTTATATAAATGCTAAGGGACAATGTAAACTTATAATAAATGAATTGTTTCCTTTAGATGATCAACCATATTTAGAAAAAATTATTTATAACGACAGGGAAGATGCGGTAAAAATACTAGCTAGCCTAGTAGAGGATAAGAAATTAGGTATTGATAAAGTTTGGCCTTCACATTTTTTAATAAGACTTATGGAATTAAAACACGGTATTACTTTTGTAAATGGCTCACCTATAATGGATGAAGTTAGAATGATTAAGGATGCGGAAGAAATTAAGCTTATGAAAGAAGCTTCTGCTATAAACGATAAGGTAATGGCGGAAGCAATAGAAGTTGTTAAGCAAGGCTATGAAGAAAAGAAGGTATGCAAGTTACTTGCAGATATCTACGAAAAATATAAAACTTACAGCTTTTCCTTTTATCCTTTGATTGCCTACGGAGCCAACGCTGCAGAGCCACATCATAGTTCTGATTCTACCATGGTTAAGGATGGAGATAGCATCATTTTAGATATTGGTGGCTTTACTAATGGATATTGTTCCGATATGACAAGGACAGTATTTTATAGAAAGGTATCTGATGAAGCAGAGAAGGTATATAATTTAGTTTTAGAAGCTAATAGAAAAGGCATAGAAGCAGTAAAGCCTGGTGTAAAATTGAGTGATATAGATAAAGCCGCCAGAGATGTTATAGAAAATGCAGGCTATGGTAAATATTTCACCCATAGAACAGGGCATAATATAGGAGTTGAAGTCCACGAGTTTCCTGATGTAAGTTCTGTAAGTCATTTAGAAGCAAAACCAGGAATGATTTTCTCCATAGAGCCAGGAATTTATCTACCAGGAAAGTTAGGCGTAAGAATAGAAGACCTAGTGCTAGTAACAGAAACTGGCTGTGAAGTTTTAAATGCCTATCCTAAGGAATTGCAAATTATATAAGGGTAAATAGTGGCTGTATTGCCTCCCTTTTCATAGTGTATTAGTTGATAAATTGCATAAACTTATAATGCAAAGCAATAAGAATCCAAAAGATTAAAGGAGGTAATGCAGATGGCATCAAAAAATAACAATAGGGTATTAGTTCCAGAAGCAAAACAGGGATTAAACAGATTTAAGGCAGAGGTAGCTAGCGAAATAGGAATAGCTAATTATGACAACATAGATAAGGGTAACCTTACTTCCAGACAGAATGGATATGTTGGCGGAACAATGGTTAAGAAGATGGTAGAGGCATACGAAAAAGGACTATAGTATTATAGAAGTAATTAATGTAGCTTATAGGCACTCCTTTTGGAGTGCCTCTTTAATATTTTTAACTCATTAACCTAATAAACAATTCAATTATAATTCCAGCAACAGAGCTAATAGCAACTAGTAGCGCAACCACCCTCAAGGAATCTTTCACACTCTTGTTTTCCTTAAAGAGAACTAGTAAGCCCAAACCAGCATTAGAGCCTAGACCGGCTATAACAGATCCAAAACTTAGACCGCCCTTTAAGAATACTTCAGTAATAGCTACTGATGAAGCACAGTTAGGTATAAGACCAAAGATGGATGCAAATATTGGTTGGAACAATGAGTTAGACATTAGAACATTACCTAAATTATCCTCACCTACATAAGAAATAATAGAATTAATTATTACAGAAGCTATAAATAAGTAGATAAATATCGTAATAGTATGTTTGATAGGGTGAGTTATAAGTTCCTTCCAATTAACTTCATTGCTAGAACAGCTGTGACCACAGCAGCCCTTTTCATGTATTTCATTTAAGTGATTATCCTCTACAACTTCGGAAGAAGCACAGATTTCTGCTCCTACTTGTCTTTTAGCTCTAGTAGTTATTATAAAGTCCACTAGGTAACCAGCTACTAGTGCAATAATGAATTTTGATAAAAATAAGGGAAGCACTACTCTTATTTTATCCGGTTGTGACAAGATTATAGGCAAGGCCTCATCTGAGGTTGAAAGATAAACTGCCAGCAAGGTACCTAGAGTAACTACTTTTTTGTTATAAAGTGCTGTTGCCATTACGGAAAATCCACATTGTGGAACAAGGCCAAAGAGGGCGCCAGCAGCTGGAGCAACCTTTCCTGCTTTCTTAACCTTAGTTATGAGATTATCACCTAATTTGATTTCAATATACTCTATTGCTACGTAGATTACAAAAAGAAAAGGTATCATTTTTGCTGTATCAATAAGAGCATCTAGTAAAATTTCAGACATACTTACCTCCTAAATGCGAATTATTTGCATCTATACTTTATCATTATATACAAAAATAATCAAGTTTAAAACTGGAATATTTTTTTAATATATTATTTTAATGAATTATTAAGGTAAGTATGTAAAGGTTAATAAATTTAATTTAGTACAAGGCTATTTATTATTGCTAAATATTCTCTAACATAATATGTAGGGATTAGTAAGGAGAGTATAGGGGCTGACCAGCATTGAACATCTTCAAAACCTGCTTTCTTAGCCAATGCCTTTGAGCGAAACATATGGAAGTTACTTGTAACAATAGTTATTTTAATATTTTCTTTACTACCTATTTCTCTAATAAGTTTTCTGCTAAACACTAAGTTTTCCTCAGTGCTAGTTGATTTTTCTTCTTTTATTATCCTGTCTGCAGATATACCCTGTTCTACTAAATATCTCTTCATGGCTTCTGCTTCAGTAATAGTTTCACCGGGACCTTGTCCACCAGAAACCACTATCTTTGTGTCTTCTGGCAAAATATCTAGTAGCTCTATGCTTGCTTTAAGTCTCTGGGATAAGGTAAGGGATGGCACATCTCCATTTAGTCCGGCACCAAGTATAACAACATAATCTGACTTTTCTGAGTCCTTTGCATTACCGGATCCTATTATAAGGCTTTCTACAATAATAAAGGATATTATGAAAAGTATAGCAAGGGTATGAATTATAATGCTTCCATACTTTATAAATTTATTGATCATATTTAGTTGTATTTTCAAATGAAGATATGCTAAGACAGCTAAAACTATGCTTAGAAATAGAAAAAAGGGCCAGAAGGTTACATTAAGGGCCATAGTACATAGAGAGTTTAGAAGGCAGAAAATAGCTAAAATACACATGATTATTCCTATTATTCTTTTCAGTTTTTTTGGCAAAATCAATTCCTCCTATCTAAAATATTGATATCAATTATTATACGCTAGTTGGAAGGAGAAAGCACTTTTAGTGTACTTTTTTGCTAAGTTTTAAAAATAAATGTTATATTGGAATCATTAAAAAATATTTTAGTAATCTAATAGTAAATGTTATAATTAGCTTATAACTTATAAAACTAACTATTTTGGAGGAAACTATGAAGAAAGGTATATCATTATTTATTGCCTGTATATTAATGATTATTTTTACCACAGCTTGTAGTATGGAAGAAATCTTTAATGGAAGTCGCACAAGCAATGACCAACAGTTTATAATGGAGTATTCTATTTTCACTGGGTCAAAAACTCATGAAATTCAATTAGAAAAAGGCACAATTATTGATGTTAACATAAAGAATACTGATGGAAATCTAAGGGTTGTTATATCAGATGCAGATGGGGAAGAATTATATAGAGGAGATAATGCAGAAACAGGAACCTTTTCTGTGGAGACCCTTAAAGATAGTAAGTACAAATTTGCTGTTACCGGTAAGAAGGCAAAGGGCGGAGTAAGCTTTAAAGTTCGAAAAGATGTTGACAAGAATGTTCAATAATATATAATGAAAGTGAATACTAAGAAAGGTAGGTATAAGAAGGAGAAATGAGGAAGTAATTCTATTTTAGCTTAAAGTAATTAAATATTTATTAAGCTGGAGTGGATAATATCCTCATATTTGTGGTGCCTTTTTATGCCCTTCTATAAAAAATGTTTTTTATGCTGTAGTTGTATAGGTGTTTGTAGACATCTTACTATGGCTATGTTTTTGGGCTATAAAAAATAAGTTTGATATTATCCTCTCCATTAAGGAGGGGTTTTTTATGTTATTAGCAGAAATCTGTGGAGTAAAAAAGTATTTTGGGGATAGATTAATCCTGTCTGTGGATAATTTTAAGATTTATTCTGGAGATAGAATTGGTGTTGTAGGTTTAAATGGAGCTGGAAAATCTACCTTTTTAAATATTCTTGCTGGTAGGATATTACCTGAAGAAGGAAAGGTAGAAATTAAGGCTAGCTACTCGTATATTACTCAATTGGAGGATGAAGAGCCTATTAGTGCAGAGGGGGCTTTGGCTAGAAGATTCGGTGTTAAACACTTATCTGCTGAAGGAAATAGCGGTGGAGAAAAGACACGAAAAAAGCTAGCGGCAAGTTTAGAAAGGAATACAGCATTAATAATGGCAGATGAGCCTACAAGCAATTTAGATAGGGAAGGCATAGAGCTTTTGCAAAAGGAATTTAAGGAATTTGAAGGGGCTTTATTGATTGTTTCTCATGATAGAGAGTTTTTAGATGAAGTATGCAATAGCATATTAGAGATAGAAGACGGAAAGATAAAAATATACAAGGGTAATTACTCTAAGTATAAGATGTTAAAGGAGCAGGAAAGGGAGAGGGCTTATTTTGAATATGAGGAGTATACCAAAGAAAAGCAGAGGCTAGAGGCGGTTATTTTAGAAACCAAGGAAAAGGTAAAAACCATGAGAAAGGCTCCTCCCAGAATGGGAAACTCTGAGGCTAGACTTCACAAGATGGGAAATCAGAAGGCTAAGGCTTCTTTGGATAGGGCTGTAAAGAATATTAAGGCCAGGATAGATAAAATGGAGGTTAAAGAAAAACCTAAGGAGTTGCCGAGGGTTAATATGGATTTAATAAGTAAAAATAAACTCCATTGCAAGGTAGTAATAAGGGGAGAAAAAATTACTAAGAGCTTTGGAAAAAGAGTTATCTTTGAAAAATCAGAATTTAAAATTATTAATGGAAGTAAAACTGCTTTGATAGGTCCTAACGGCTGTGGAAAAACTACCTTAATTAATATGATGGTCAGTGGACATGATAGTATAAAGGTAGCTAAGGGAGTAAAGATCGGGTACTTTACACAGAATTTAAATATGCTAGATTTAAATAAAAGTTTATTAGAAAATGTTATGGAAAGCAGCATTCAAAATGAAACCTTTGTTAGAACTCTTCTAGCTAGATTGTTATTTAATAGAGAGGATCTAAATAAAAAGGTAGAGCTGCTTAGCGGTGGTGAAAGAGTAAAGGGAGCCTTAGCTAAAATCATGGTTAGTGATTTCAATATGTTGATTTTAGATGAGCCTACAAATTATTTAGACATTTACTCCTTAGAAGCAGTGGAAGAAGCTCTTAAGGAGTATAACAACACAATTTTATTTGTTTCTCACGATAGAAAGTTTGTTAAGAACCTGGCAGATCATATATTAGAAATTGAAAATAGAAAGATAAACTTTTTCCAAGGCAGCCTAGAGGAATATTTAAAAAAGAAGCAGCAGGCAGAAAAGCCTCAAAAGGAAGAGATAGATGAGGCTGAACTTATGCTCTTACAAAATAGGATGGCAGAAATTTTAGGTAGGTTAAGTATGCCTTCTAAGAAGGATGATGTGGAAGCCTTGGATTTAGAGTATAAGGAAATACTAGAGAAGTTAAAAAGGTTTAAGTGAGTTTAGTATAAGGGAATGCATTAGAATAAGATGCATTCCTTTTTAATTTAATATGAAAATAGTCTGTGGATCTCATTTTGAGATTTACACAGACTATGGTATACTCTCATTTCATGTATTAATCAAGCTTTAAATCCTTAAGCTTATCACCAAACAATTCAGCTAAGGTTGCTCCTGTATCTTCAGAATTATATTTAGAGTAGTCCTCTTGAGGTTTAGCTATAGCATCCTTTATGCTTAGGGATATTTTTGACTTTTCGTTATCTATATCTAGAATCTTAACTTTTACAGTGTCTCCAACCTTTAATACATCTGAAGGTTTTGTAATTCTTTCTTCTGATATTTCAGATATATGAACAAGTCCTTCTACTCCTGCTTCTAATTCAACGAAGGCGCCAAAGTCTACCACACGCACAACTTTACCTTCTACTATGCTTCCTATAGCAAATTTGTCTGTTACAGTGTTCCAAGGATTTTCATCCTTATCCTTTAGGGCAAGAGATATTCTATTATTGGCCTTATCAAAGTCTAGTACATATACCTCAACGTCATCGCCAACGGATACTACATCTGCAGGATTAACAACCCTTTTCCAGGATAGATCATTGTTATGGATAAGTCCTTCTACGCCACCGAGATCTACGAAGGCTCCAAAACGTGCAAGTCTTGTAACTTTACCCTTTCTCTTTTCACCTTTTTTTAGAGAAGCCCAAAGCTTAGCCTTCTTTTCTTCTGCTTCCTTTAGTTCCAATTCCTTTCTGGATAGGATGATCTTCTTTTTATCCTTATCCAACTCTACTATAGCTACCTCCATAGTTTTTCCAACTAGGCTGTTTAAATCTTCTACTCGGTGAAGAGATGCCATTGATGCTGGCATGAAAGCTCTAACACCTTTTATATCTGCAGTTACACCACCCTTAACTACTGCATTTATTGTTACTTCTATTGTTTTATCTGCCTTTTTTACTTCCTCTAGCTCATCCCAAAGGTGAACTGCATCGGCACGTTTCTTTGATAAAGCTACATTTCCTTCTCCGTCATTAACTTCCAAAACATAAACTAGTATTTCATCATCAACTTTAACTATATCCTTTGGGTTAACCTTAGGGTCTGATGAAAGTTCTTCTTTTGAAATAATGCCGTCTGTCATATAGCCTATATTAACAAGGACTTCATCATCTTTAACAGATAGAACCTTACCCTTCAATATATCTCCAGGATGAATAACCTTTATGGAATCATCTAATTCTTTTATTAAATCCTGCATACTGTTTTCCATCGTTCAATCTCTCCTTCTTAGTAAAAAATACATCATGAGTATATTATATCAAAATGACTACAATAAAATAACCCTTTTGTAGTGGTTAAATGTTTTTAATAAAAATATAGATTCTAATTTACTTTATACTTGATGTTATTACCAATATATAGTATATTTAGTAATATATACGTGCATGATGGCCTTTGACATTTACAGAACATAAAATTACCATAAGGATTTTTTCAAATCATTAAATTGGATCTTAAATAGACATTACAGCCCTATATAGGAGAAACAGGTAGGTGGATTAAAATGAGAGTACTAGTAACTGGAGGCTGTGGTTTTATAGGGTCAAGCATTGTAGAGGAACTTATAAAAGGTGGTCATGAAGTTACTGTAATTGATAATTTAAGTAGTGGAAGCAGAGAAAATCTAGATCCAAGAGCACATCTATTTGTTGCAGACATAAGATCTACAGATATGGATGATATTTTTAGAATAACAAGACCACAAATAGTTTATCACCAGGCAGGTCAAGCAGATCTGGAAAATTCCATCGATTATCCTGAATTTGATGCTGATGTCAACATAACGGGAACCTTAAGGATTTTAAAATGCTGCAAAGATTATGCCGTTAGGAAAATAATATTTGCTTCTTCTGCTGCGGTTTATGGACAACCACGCCATTTAAGCGTAAATGAACTTCATACTACATCACCTATAACCTTCTATGGAATTTCAAAATATACAGCAGAAAGATATATTGAAAGTTTTTGTCCTATGTACAATATTGAATATACAATTCTAAGATACTCAAATGTGTATGGTGAAAGGCAGGGGACTAGAGGAGAAGGGTCAATTATATCTATATTTTTAAAGAATATGCTTGCAAATAAAGTTATAAATATCTATGGTGATGGAGAGCAAACCGCAGATTTTATATATGTGAAAGATGTGGCAAAAGCCAATATTTCAGTTCTTCATGATGGTAATGGACAAATATTTAATATAAGTACTAATACAGCAGCTTCTATAAATGAGTTGTACAAGTTTATAAAGAGTTATACTAATTACCAAAAGGAACCTATATATTGTCCTAAAAGACAGGATCACATAGAGCATATCTATTTAGATAATTCAAAAGCTATGAAGCTATTAGATTGGCAGCCGGAATATACCCTTGAAGAAGGCTTGAAAGAAACAATAGTAAATTACGTTGGGGGAAGCCAGTACTATGCATGTTGTACAGGATATGAAAAAAAGTAAGGGCTTTGCCGTAATCTTCCAGTAGCATAAGTGGAAGAGTTTAAAAATGGCTAGGATAAAGAAAGCTAATAGCTGTGTTATACATATTAGGAAAATAGTTGCTGGGTAAAAAACCAACAACTGTTTTTTATATAAAATGAAAGACGCTGATTAGTAAGAGAAAATCATATTTCCATCTATTAGAGCTACTTTTTTTGATCTTAGCCATTGGTTTGTTGTGCTGTCATCAAAGTAGAATAGGGCACCATTGGTTGGATCTGAACCTTGGAGAGCTTCTTTTGCTGCTTGGAGGTCTGTAGAAGAAGCGGTTTTGTTAATGTGACCATTAACTACTGGGGTAAATTGATAGTAGCCTCCAGATTTTTCATAGATAACCCCATTTATAGTGTTTGCAAAAAGAGGACTTTGAACTCTATTAATTACTACAGCAGCAACGGCAACTTTAGCTTTATAAGATTGATTTTCCGCTTCTGCTCTAACTAATCTTGCTAATAAGTCCAGTTTTGAAGCAGTATATGAAATAACTGCAGGTTTAGTAGTTGTAGTAGGAGCTTCAGTCTTTGGTGTAGAGCTTGTACTACCATTAGGCATAAGAAGCTGTTGACCAGGATAAATAATATCATCCCATTCAGCGCTTGCCTTTCTTATAGCATCTATATTAACACCATATTTTCTTGAAATACTATATAAGGTTTCTCCGCTTTTCACAGTATGATAAGTGCCAGGAACTGTTAACTTTTGGCCGGGATAAATGGTAGAACCACTAATATTGCTATTAGAAGCTATAGTTGTATAGCTTGTCCCAAATAAACGACCTAAGGAATAAAGGGTGTCCCCCTTAACAACGGTATAAGTAGCGGCATGGGCTACTTGTGTAGATAGTATAGAAAAAGTAATACTTAATAATACAGTCCTTATTTTGTTGAATTTCATCTTTTGTTTCCTCCTTATTCAAGCCTCCGAGGTTAGCTGTCGGGTTAGGTAGAGGTGACCTTCCTTGTATAAAAATTTCTTCACAGATTAACCCCATATGTGATGTGTGTCCCCCGTACTCCCTTAAGAAGATTCGGCTTATTTATTAGTTTTTAGCAAAAGAGAGAGGCAACTTTATTTTATGAATAAGGTTGTCTCTCTCCTTGCTGTAGTGATATGTTAACATAGAAGATAGGAAGAGTCATTATAGAAAGTATGGCTTTATTGCCATCCTTTTCTATAAAAAACTTGCCTTAAGAGTGGTAAAAACGGAAGATGTAAAGATGATTGATCAGAGGATAAAAATCAATAAAAGTATTAGTAATTTAAGGGTTATGCCAGATACAGATGAGTTAATAATAAATGAAGTGAGAGAAGTAAAGGGAGATACTGTTATAGTATTTGAGGCAAAAAGATATGTTGCTTTCGATACATCCCTATTTATGGGAGAATAAATTGTGGAGGAAATATCAAGGAAAAGAGAAATAGTTATTGTTAATGTAAAGGAAGTTCTTCAAATAACTTATAAGTTTAAAGGTTACAGTGAAGATAGAGAGCTTTGTTTTACACAATTAGGCCATGAAAATCATGCAAATAAAGAAATAATTTTATATGAAGAGTAGCAAATAAAAGCTTCAGCCCAGGCTGAAGCTTTTTATATTAAGCAAGAGATTAAAGTCCAATACTTTCTAGGTATTCATCATAAGTCATTCTCTTATCTACAATACCATCTTCAGTAATAGCAATAATTCTATTTGCAATGGTTTGTATAAACTGATGATCGTGGGAAGTAAAGAGGATATTGCTCTTGAAGTCCCTAAGACCGTTATTTAAGGCAGTTATAGATTCAAGATCCAGATGGTTTGTTGGTTGATCAAGGACTAATACGTTGGCATTGCTTAACATCATTCTTGCTAGCATACATCTTACTCTTTCACCACCGGATAAAACCTTAGCCTCTTTTAAGGCTTCGTCACCGGAGAATAACATTCTGCCTAAGAAGCCTCTTAAGTAGCTTTCTGACTTTTCATCAGAGAATTGTCTTAACCAGTCTACTAGGTTTAACTCGCAATCATTAAAGAATTGAGAGTTATCCTTAGGAAAATAGGAAGTTGTTATGGTAATACCCCATTTATATGTTCCGCTGTCTGGTTCCATTTCTCCCATAAGTATTTTGAACAAGGTAGTAACAGCTATATCGTTGTCTGCTAAGAAAGCTATTTTATCATCCTTTGATACCATAAAACTTACATTGTTAAGAACTTTAACACCGTCTATGGTCTTTGTTAAGCCTTCTACTCTTAAAATGTCATTACCAACTTCTCTTTCAGGCTTAAAACCAACAAAAGGATATCTTCTGCTAGAAGGTTGGATGTCTTCTACAGTTATTTTTTCTAATAGCTTCTTTCTTGAAGTAGCTTGTCTTGATTTAGAAGCATTGGCGCTAAATCTAGCAATAAACTCTTGAAGAGCCTTGATTTTTTCTTCATTCTTCTTGTTCTGATCCTTCATTAATTGTAGGGCAAGCTGACTGGATTCATACCAAAAGTCATAGTTTCCTACATAAAGTTTAATCTTTCCATAGTCAACGTCTGCCATATGAGTACATACCTTATTTAAGAAGTGTCTATCGTGAGATACAACTATTACAGTGCCTTCAAAGTTTATAAGGAATTCTTCTAACCAGTTAATAGACTTTATATCTAAGTGGTTGGTAGGCTCGTCAAGGATTAGAACTCCTGGTTTACCAAATAGAGCTTGAGCTAAAAGAATCTTAACCTTTTCTCCACCTTCTAGCTCTCCAACCTTTTTATCATGGAGCTCTGTGCCTATACCTAACCCCTGTAGTAATGAAGAAGCCTCTGCTTCAGCTTCCCAGCCGTTTAACTCTGCAAATTCGGCCTCTAATTCAGAAGCTTTGATACCATCTTCGTCGGTAAAGTCAGCCTTTGAATAAAGCTCATCCTTTTCCTTCATTATTTCATATAATCTTGGATTTCCCATTATTACTGTTTCAATAACACCATATTCATCATATTGATAATGGTCTTGCTTTAACACAGACATTCTAACACCGGAGTCAATGCTAACTTCTCCAGTGTTAGGTTCAATTTCTCCGGAAAGTATCTTTAAAAATGTACTTTTTCCTGCACCATTGGCACCTATAACGCCATAGCAATTACCGGCAGTAAACTTTAAATTAACATCTTCAAAAAGTTTACGACCGCCATATCTTAAACTTACATTTGTAACAGTTATCACTAATAAATCATCCTTTTCTCATAATATTAATAGGAAGTGTGAACTGTAATTTTTAGTCACACCTTGCTATTATAACATATATCAAGGATTAACTCATTAGTTTTATAAAATATAAGTTTAATATCCTCTATACTGAAACCAAGCCTCAATTTGAGCAATAATCTCAGTTTGACCGGGCAGTATTGGAGTGGCAGAAGTGGCCAATTGGTTTAAGGTGCTAAAACGTTCCGTTGGCGATGAAGAAGTTAGCTCTATGATTCTACAAGGATATGGGGAAATCTGAGTTCTGAAGCTGTTGGATAGCTGTAAGGCTTTTTGAGAAGCATTTTTTACAGCCAAATCCAAGGCTTCCTGATAGTAAGTAAAAGGATCTTCTACAGAAAAGTTTATGTCCTCTACTCGATTAGCTCCTCTTGAAGTGGCAGTGTCTATTACTTCACCAATTAGACTAAAGTCTTTAATTATTACCGATAGAATATTACTAACTCTGTAACCGCTAAAAACTTGTCGGCCTTCAATATAATCGTATTGTGCTTGAATATCAAAGGAGCCAGTTCTTATATCTTGCTTAGAAATATTCATATTATAGAGGCTGTTAATTACCGCTTTTGTTTTTTCAGTATTTTCAGCTTGGGCCTTTTCTAAACTCATGTCTTCAGTTATTACCCCTATTCTTATATTAGCTTTAGTGGGATTGACACTTACAGATCCGATGCCAGTAACTTTTAATATGCCTTCCTGAGCATTACATAAGGGAAATGGATTTTGGTAGTTATAAGTAATCATAAATATAAACCTTCATTATAATTATTGCACAATATATATTATTGCGGATACTTTATGAACTGTTACTGAAATAATCAATATAATAAATTTATTGCAAAATAAAAGGCCTTATGTTATACTGAGTTAAGCTTGAAGTTTTTCAAGTAGCAAAGATTTAAATGATCAACAACATTCCCCTTGAACTAGGAAGAAGTGTTAATCAGTTTTTAAATCTTCATTATAAAAGCAAAAGGAGGAATGTTGAGATGGCAGATAAGAATTTAGTATGCAAAGATTGCGGAAAAGAATTCGTATTTACTGAAGGCGAGCAAGCTTTCTACAAGGAAAAAGGATTCGAAAATGATCCAGTAAGATGTCCTGAGTGTAGAAAAGCAAGAAAGCAACAGAACAACAGAGGATTCAGAAGATAATTAAAGAGTGAATGACAAAGGGTGTCACAAAACTACTCAATGAGCAGTTTGTGACACCTTTTTTTATAATCATGTTGAAATAAATCTCAATTCAGTTTAAAATCAACATATAGAACAATTTTTAATTATATTAATTTATTATTTAAAAGGGGTGTAAATTTTAGAAATATGGCGAATAAAGTTAAAATTAATCGATCTTCTCTAAAAAGACAATTAATAATGCTGTTATTAACATCTACTTTTCTACCTTTCATATTAGTAATCATAGCTGACTTTTGGTCACTAGAAGTTTATTTAAAAAAAGATTTAAAAAACATTATTTTGGATAATGTTTATAGAGTATCTGATGTGATGGACAATATCTATTCTACAAGTATAGATTACGTAAACATACTATCAAGTGACCCTAATGCAGAAAGTTTCAATAAAGGTTTAGATAGTAGCTTATTGAAAGAAACTCTAGATAGGTTTGAAAGCTCAAATGACAATATAAGTGATGTCTTTATAGGAAATACAAATAAAGAATTTATAGTTTCTCCTACTCAGGAGATTCCAAGAGGATTTGATCCTACAAGTTGTGACTGGTACAAGCTAGCCGTAGAAAATGATGGACAAGTAGTTGTCAGTGAACCTTACAAATCAAATGGTCAAAATGTAGATTATGTTATAACTTTTTCAAAAACTGTAAAAGATGATGTCGGTGAACTTGTAGGTGTTATAGGAATAGATGTACCTTTAACTAAATTAAATAGCTTATTAGAATCAATTAAGCTTGGGGAAAGTGGCTATCTTATAGTAGTAGATAATAATTATAATATTATTGGACATACTGATAAAAGTATGCTTGGTAAAAACAAAAATGATTTAACTTGGTTAAAAGAAATTGCAGAGCAGGATAATAATGAACTTGTTTTAAAAATTGACAAGGTTAAATATATGGGATTAAAAAATACCGATGATACAACTGGTATAACTATAATTGGATTAATGCCTTATACAGAAGTAACCAATAAACTATGGGACGCATTAACCGCTCCTATTATAATAATAGTTTTATCTATCATTTTATTTTTCATTATATCAACTATACTTGTAAGAAGATTATTAGTACCTATAAAGGAGCTTGTTTCAGTACTGCGCAATGTATGTAAAGGTGACTTTTCTCAAAAACCTAAATCACACAAACATTCTAGTAAAGAAATTGATCTTATCAGTACTTCCGTTAGTTCTATGATAGATGATATGGTAGCAATGCTTAAGAATATAAAAAGTACTTCAAAATCTGTTCAAGAATCTTCTGAGTTATTATATACTATTACTCAAAATTCCAGTGCCGTTGGAGAGGAAGTGGCTAGAGCAGTACAACAAATAGCTTCTGGTTCAACGGAGCAAGCGGCTTCCTTAAATGATGGTACTAATTTATCAGAGGAGCTTGGAAGAGAGGTTGAAGATGCCATATTAGTAGCATCGGAAATGATAAATGCTACAAAGGATGTAAAAGATAATACAGAAATAGGTCGAGACTGTATTGCTGAATTAAAGAAAACCTATAGTGAAAATAACAATGCAAATAAAGTAGCTCTAGAAATGTCAGAAAACCTAGTTAGCAAATCTAACGAAATAAGCAATATTACAAATGTTATAAAGACTATAACAGAGCAAACTAACTTATTAGCCTTAAATGCAAGTATAGAAGCAGCAAGGGCTGGTGAATTTGGAAAAGGTTTCGCAGTAGTAGCGGAAGAGATTAGAAAACTAGCAGAACAATCTACTAAGGCTACAGAAGAAATCTCAAAGGTAATTGAGCATATTCATTCAAGTATATTAAATCTTCAACAACGTATTAATTACAGCTTTGAACTTAATGAAAAAACCGGAAAGAATATAGAAAGTACCAGTGAAGGCTTTAATAACATTGAAAAATCTATGAATTTACTTCAGCAGAATGTAAATAAAGTAACAGAAGCTTTAAGAAATATTCAAAATCACAAAGACCAAGTTTTATTAACGCTAAGTAATGTATCTGCGGTAGCCCAAGAAAGTGCAGCAACTACTGAAGAGGTCAGTGCTTCTACTGAAGAGCAGGCTGCAGGCTTACAGGAGATAGTAATTGCTTGCGAAGAACTAAATAATCTATCCTCTTCCTTAGAGGAAGTACTTAAAAAGTTCATATTATAGATAGTTTAAAGTGGGATGGCAAAATTACATAGTAGTAGTTTTGCCACCTTTTGCTTTATAGCAAATTATAAATATAAATTTCGAATATATGTTAGAATGGTAAAGATAGAATATAGTACACATTGGTTATTGATTAGCAGAAAGGATTGAGTAGATGAATAAAATTTTGGTTTTAGCAGAAAAGCCCTCAGTAGGAAGAGATATTGCCAGAGTACTGAAATGCTTTAAAAAGGGCAATGGTTATTTAGAGGGGGATAAATATATAGTTACCTGGGCCTTGGGCCATTTAGTTACTCTAGCCAACCCAGAGCAATATGATGACAAGTACAAAGAGTGGAAGCTTGAGGATTTGCCAATGCTACCATCACCCTTAAAGCTTGTAGTTATTAAGCAAAGTGGAAAGCAGTTTAATATTGTAAAAGAACAGATGAACAGAAAGGATGTAGCTAGCATAGTAATAGCTACAGATGCTGGACGAGAAGGTGAGCTAGTTGCTAGATGGATTATAGAAAAGGCCCATGTAAAAAAGCCACTAAAGCGATTATGGATTTCCTCTGTTACAGACAAGGCCATAAGGGAAGGTTTTAATAAGCTAAAGGATGGAAGGGAATACGAGAACTTATACCATTCGGCAGTGGCTAGGGCAGAAGCGGACTGGATAGTGGGAATAAATGCAACTAGGGCCTTAACTACCAAGTATAATGCCCAGCTATCCTGTGGAAGGGTGCAGACTCCTACCTTGGCTATGATTGCGGCAAGAGAGGAAGAAATAAGAAGCT
>Ga0209537_1001501_pt1 | contig 26121 bp, 27 predicted proteins | sample BioPla4DNA1_FD_187698 | JGI IMG/M metagenome (GOLD analysis project Ga0209537, IMG submission 187698) | Biogas fermentation microbial communities from Germany - Plant 4 DNA1 (SPAdes) (version 2) | ecosystem: Engineered > Bioreactor > Anaerobic > Digestate | place: Bielefeld, North... | reverse complement strand
AACACTAAACGAGTTCATTCATCAATAGATTATAGAACCCCGGAAGAGTTCTATAATCTAAAAAATTGTAATTTTAAGAATAAGCTAGTAATCAGTGTATAAAGTCCCATTTTAGGGGGCCAATCCGGGAGTGCTGAGTGGGGAGTTGTTTGGGCTGGACAAGCTAACTGATAGCTACTAACTCAAAACCCAACTCCACACTCCTAACTCCTAACTACTAACTACTAACTCCACACTCCTAACTACTAACTCCACACTCCTAACTCCTAACTACTAACTAATAACTCCACACTCCTAACTACTAACTCCTAACTCCACACTTCTAACTACTAACTCCTAACTACTAACTCCAAACTCCTAACTCCAAACTGTTTAAACATAATAAAACCTCCTTTAACTATTTAACTAACTAAATAATTATTAAAATACGGAGGTTTAATTTATACTATTTATTTAATATTTTTGGAAAATAATTTATTTCATTTTTTAACCCATTCAAACACCTAACTCCACACTTCTAACTACTAACTCCAAACTCCACACTCCTAACTACTAACTACTAACTCCACACTTCTAACTCCTAACTCCTAACTCCTAACTACTAACTCCACACTCCTAACTCCTAACTCCTATCTCCTAACTGTTTCTAACTATTTATAAAGTTGCTTATTGCAAGGTATGCCTTAACATCAATCTTCTGTCCTGATTTTAATATTTCTCTTCCCTCTTCCTTAGTAATTAATTTTACTTCTATTTCTTCATCTGCTTCTAAATTTTCCAAGGATACTTTTCCTTTGCAATTACAGCTAACCAAAGCAAAAGACTCATCTGTCATTCCCACTGAAGCATAGGTTTTTTCAATTGTCTTATTATAATCTATGTTAACTAAATCTAATCCAGTTTCTTCTTTTAATTCTCTTTTAACTGCTTCCTCAAAAGTTTCATTTCCATCAATTAAACCTGCTGGAAGCTCTATAACAAAATCATTAAGAGGAACTCTAAATTGCTTTATTATTACTAACTTATTTTCTTCTATATGTCTAGGAATTATTACAACCGCATCTATTTTATCTTTTTTCCCTTGAAAGAATTTATCATCTATCTCTTGTTTATTTTTTCTAGAAGCTATTGTCCACTTCTTATTTTCTCCAAGCTTATTAATATACTCTGCTTCATATAAGTTTAAAAACTTAGTTTGAGCTAAAGTATTGATTTTAGTTATTTTTCCCATAAAATCACTCCAATGTCCACTATTTTTTTCAATTTTTATTATACAATATATTATTGTAATAAGCTTCTAAAATATGTATAATATTTCTAATAAAAATAAAAGGATGTGAAACTTTGAAAGAAATAGACGAAAAATTTAAGAAAAATTTATTATTAGGAACATTATTGATATCAATATATTTTATATTTTCAAACTTAGGTTATTTTTTAAAAGGCTTTAATGTTTTTATACAAATAATCAATCCATTTTTAGTTGGTTTTGCAATTGCCTTTGTATTAAATATTCCTATGAATTTTTTTGAACTAAATGTTTTTTCTTTTTTAGATACCAAAAAATATATTAAATATAGAAACTTCAAAAGACCATTGTCAATATTAGCTACTTTTCTAACAGTAATAGGTCTAATTACTGCACTAGCATTATTTGTTATTCCACAATTAACTTCTAGTGTTTCCACATTACTTAAAACTATTCCTGGACACATGAGTTCTTTTGAAAGACTAATTTCTCAATATATAAATGATACTGAAATTTCTAAAGAAGTTTTACAAAAAGTTTCTTCAACAATTATGGCTGCATGGAAAGACTTATTCACTGTTGGCGGAGAAATTATTTCTAATTCTTTATCTAGTATTTTAAATACCACAATGAACATAACTAGCGGCTTAATAAATTTTATTTTATCAGTAATTCTTTCAATTTATATGTTATCTAGCAAAGAAACATTAATTCATCAACTAAGGAAAATAATTTATGCCTTTTTACCTAGAAAAGCTGCTGATAAACTTATTTATATAGGAAATTTAAGTAATATTACCTTTTCAAAATTTATTTCTGGCCAATGCGTAGAAGCTGTTATTTTAGGTACTTTATGTTTTATTGGAATGCTAATATTAAGAATGCCTTATGCATTATTAATAAGTGTATTGATTGCCGTTACAGCTTTAATACCGGTATTTGGGGCCTTCATTGGAACAATACCTGCTGTTTTCTTAATTCTTTTAATAAGTCCTATAAAAGCCTTATGGTTTATTATCTTTATACTATTCCTTCAACAATTTGAGGGAAATATCATCTATCCTAAAGTAGTTGGAAACTCTGTTGGTCTTTCAGCCCTATGGGTTATGATGGCCATGTTAGTTGGAGGAAGCACCTTAGGAATATTAGGAATGCTTATTGGTATTCCAATCTTTAGCATTTTATATCAGCTATTAAAAGAAAAGACCAATAAGAAACTAAAAATGAAAGAAATTGAAATTGAATAAGAAAAAAAGGCTAATCCTCTTGGATTAGCCTTTTTAATATATTTGTATCTCAATACTCTTAATTCCCCTTAGTTATCCTATCTAATATCGCCTCACAAAGCCTATGAGTTTCTAAAGCATCTTCTAGACTTATTGATGGCTCCCTGTTTTCTTTTACTGAATTAATAAATTCATCAATAATTGGCTCAAAACCTCTTCTATATAAAATTCTATCCCAATCATTAAATTCTTTTATTTCCTTTTTATTATTCTTGTATATTTTAGAAGTCATTAAATTTTCAACGATTACTTTAGTTCCAGAGGAAATATATTCCACATTTTCTTCATTGTAACCGCTATCTCTATTCATCATAGCAATAGCAGTAGAATTATTTGTCTTTAGAGTAACAACTATATTATATAACAAATTATCCTTCATTAAGAAATTTAGCTCAAAATCTTCTATTTTATCTCTTAGTAAAAATCTTGTAGTATCAAGAACATGTATAAAGTCATCTAAAATAATAATTTTAGCTTCTTTAGGACTAAATACTCTGTTTTTTTCTACTTTAATAGTGGTTGGAATATCCTGTTCTATAAGATTTTTATACATTGGAGCAAACCTTCTATTAAAGCCCACCATTAGTATTTTATTTTTTTCTTTTGCTAGATTATAAGCTCTTACACTTTCCTCATAAGAATAACTAATAGGCTTATCAACATAAACATTAATTCCAGCCTTCAATAACTTTTCTATTATTGAAAAATGGCTTTCTGTTGCAGTATGTACAAAAGCAGCATCTATATCCTTGTCTAAAAGCTCATCTACATTTGTATAAGCTTCATTTATTCTATATTTTTTGGCTAATTTATCTAGTTTTTCCTTGTTTCTTGTGCAAAAGACAAGCTCAATATCTTCTTTTGATGTAATATATGGAAGATATGCTTTAGTACATATATTTCCAAGTCCAATAATTGCAATTCTCATAAAATCCACCTCACACCCTTATTTACATAAGGCTATCAAATTTTTCGCTATTTTCTTTTATAACTTCTATAAAGGCATTACTTAATTCTGGATCAAACTGTGCACCTGAACATCTTTTTAATTCTTCAATTGCCTCTTCATAAGTTTTTCTCTTATTATATGGTCTATTTGATGTCATTGCATCAAAACTATCAACAATGCATAAAATTCTTGCTAAAAAAGGTATTTCCTCTCCTTTTAATCCATAAGGATAACCTTTTCCATCGTATCTTTCATGATGATGTAGTATTATTGGCATCGCTCCTGATAGACTATCTATAGTCTTTATTATTTCAACTCCATTTTCAGGATGCTGCTTAAGCATTTCCCACTCTTCATTTGTTAAAGGCATCTTCTTCATAAGAACTTCCTTAGGGATATTAATTTTACCAATATCATGCATATATGCACCATAAATTAAGTTTTCTTTATCTTTTTTACTTAAATTTAATTTATTAGCCATTAAACGACTGTATAAAACAACCCTTTCTGAATGACCATATGTATATCTATCTTTAGCATTAATCACGCTAATCAAGGTTTTTACTGAAGATACTAACTCTATGTCTTTATCTTCTATGTCCTTTTCTAACTCTTCTAATATAGATTTATATCTTTCAACTCTGTTCTTATTAAAGAATTTCGCCCTATATAAAGCATCATCAGCACTCTTTAATAATTGTACTTCATCTTTAGCCCTATCTGGGAAAACAGAAACTCCTGCAGAAATTGTTAATACTTTATTAGGTTGATTTTCCTCACCATAAAAGCTTTCTTTTTCAACTGCTTCTCTTATTTTATTTGCTATTTTTATAGCTTCCTCTTCATTAGTTTCTGGTAAGATTATAGCAAACTCTTCCCCTCCATATCTAGCAGCAAAATCATCATCCCTAATATTTGCTTTTACAATTTCTCCAATGGTTTTTAAAACTTCGTCACCCTTTTGATGGCCATTTAAGTCATTATAATGTTTAAAATAGTCTATATCAAAAAAAATCATTGAAACTGGCTTTTTAGTTTTTTTTGATAATAATATTGTCTTCTTTAATTTTTCCTGAAAAGATCTATGATTATACAAACCAGTTAAAGCATCTAAATTAATTAATTCTTCTAATTGTTTAATATGTTCTCCTTCTACTTTTACATAAAAACCCAAAATCCAGGCAGTTAACAAAAATATTACGGATAAAATTATATCATTTTGAAAGTATGTATTTACTTCCTGATTCGATCCAGAAATTAAATCAAGAAATAATATTAAACATGAACTTATACTTGCTATAGTCAATCCTGTTTTTAAACCTTCTTCAATTGTTACACTACATATTATAAATAAAAATAATATTTTATATGGACTTTGGTATCCACCAGTTACGTTAATTGCATAAAAGAATATAGCTATAAAAATTACGTTTTCAATCCAATTACCATATTTTAAATCTCTTTTACTGAATTTTTTAATTGAAAATGTCCATAAAAAATAAATAAGAAATAAGCCTAATCCCGTAACATAAATTAAAATTGAAGTAGTTTGAGTATAAAACAAGCCTAAATTCACATTTTTGCCATCAAAAATATACCAAAAAAATATAATGCTCGTTAGCATTAAAGAAGATAGTTTAACTATTGATACTATATTATTTATTTAAATTATTCTATTATCTTTAATCATTTTCATACAATCACCTATTTATTAAACAGAAAGATCGGTTACCCGATCTTCCTCTTTAATTTTATTCGTCTCTTAAGCACTTTGGTTCCTCAGGTTGGTATCCATACCAATAGCATGCAGAAGTTGCAACTGTTGAAGCAATAAGTGTTGCTAATGCTGCTACTGCCATTAGTACCTTATTATTAATTTTTCTCATATTGCTTTCTCCCCTTTCTAAAAAGAATAAATATAAAAAAGGAATCCATTAACTTAAATACTATATGACCTAATTTTGTAAGAGTAAAACTCTGCCATAAAGTTCCTATAGCAATACATAAACTATATACTAAGAAACTTAAATTATTTAGTTTTACACCAAGAAAAATATTTAAAGTAATTATAATCATATAAATTATTAAAGTAATTAAGGATCCCTTCTTTAACCTTTTAATCTTCTTTTCTGATCTTATGGGCTTATTTGGACTATCAACAGGGGCTAATTTATAATTTAAATAAATTGAAACTATGAATATCAAAATACTGATTATTATTGTATAAGTTATATTTATATTGCAAGAATCTAAAATAATCGCTGGAATAACGGTTCCTACAACTCCAATACTAGCACAGGACAATTCTGTACTTGCATGAGCTCCCCCTGAAGACCTTCTTAAAATACTAACTGTAAAACTTATTATCAAAGCTTCTAATAAAACCCCAAATGCAGCCCCAAATATTATAACAAGTATTACTGATAGAAGTGCATGAAAAAAAGCATGCAAACCATATTCTACAACTTCATATTTTTCTTGATTAAATTTAAGTTCTTCGGATAAATTTTTAGCTAAATTACTTGAAATCCCTTTCAAATTAAACATTTCTAGCATCAACCTTCTTATTATAAAAATAATATAACAATATAACAGTTATTGTAATTATTAATGATGGTATCCCTATTAAACATTTAGATACTGGATCTACAAATACTTTATCTATATCTAAGTTAGGTATAAATTTAATGATAATCATATTAATTGCTTCTGATAAATATTGAATAATAAAAATAATGATTGTTGATTTTGCAGCTTTAGTTAAGTTTATTTTATTGTAATTCATTGATAAAAACATTATAAGCAAAATTGACAAAATAGTATGAGCTCCTAAAACTATTGGCAAAAGCCTAATAAGATATATAAGTACTGCTGTTATTAAAGCTGAAATTACATATCTTTTTTTATCTAATCTAGTACCTGAAAAAATATATACAGCTAAAATATAGATAAATCCTTCTGGTATTCCTCTTAATAAAAACTCTATTGGCTGTACCTGTAACATATTAATCCTCCTAAACATCTTAATTAGATTAAATTCTAATTAAATTTTCTTTTGTATTAATTTCTTTTATTACACTATAAATAATTATAAAAACATATGCTCTTATAAAAATATCACCTAAGCTAAGTACACTATAACCTATATCAAATATATCTGTTAAAAACTTCAGCTTAGTGGATTCATTCCCTAAAATATGTATATTATCCACCTTTCCAAAGGCATCTAAATCTGCATAACCTGTTATACGTGAAAGAGTTGGAAATACAGGCATAAATCCATTATTAGCTTTTATGGCTATATCATTTAAAAATCCTCCAATAAATATAAAAGCTGCACCTATTATAGCTTGTACATACTTTTCATAATAAAATATTAATGGTAAATAAGAACACAAATAAATAATTTTTAATATGTTAACATATTTAATCATGAAATAATTGCCCATAAAAATATTGATTTGAGCAAATAAATATATTATTTCTAAAGCTAATACAGGATAGATTGTCCAATTTTTAAAAATTCCTTTTATTTTATATCCTTTAATTTTAGAAAAAATTAAAGAAATAACTATTGTTTCTAACATATATTCACCTTTTCAAAATATTCGAAATCTTTTTCCAAATTATCACTGTTACATTATACCATTATAGAGTAATATTTTCCATATAATTTTGAAATTTATATTATATTTTTTTTAATTATATTAAAAATTTTATCTAATTTTGCAAAAAAATGACTGTATCTAAAATAATTTTTAAGATACAGTCACTTAATATTAATTTTTTAATTATTTGTCACCATATATATTTAAAGAAAATCCTTTATTTAAAGCTTCTTTTGCATATTCCTTTGCTCCAAATAAGGATAAATCTCTATAATTTCCACATTGAATTTCATTGGCTGCTGGAATTTCTGTAGCTTCTAGTACTTTTTTTAGTGCTTCTTCAAGAGCTTTCTTTATTTCTAAAGCTTCTCTATCTCCCCATATACTTAAATAAAACCCTGTTCTACAACCCATTGGAGATAAGTCTATAATTCCAGTTAAACTTTCCCTTAAAAAATTTGCTAATAGATGCTCTAATCCATGCATTGCCGCAGTTCCGAAAGCTTCTTTATTAGGTTGTAAAAATCTAATATCAAACTTAGTAACTTTGTCCCCTTTTTCTCCACTTAATACACAGCACTTTCTTATATATGGTGCCTTAACAATTCTATGATCTAATTCAAAACTTTCTACCTTTTCCATATCTTATCCCCCTTAAATATTAATAATTCAACTTACTAAATTACAAAACACTCTTAATTTTCATCCCTGCTAAAAATCTAACTTCATTCTACTCTGCATATTATATATGTGTATTAATTTTTAACTAATAACAATATAATTGATATTAAACTAAAAGCTAAACTAACTGCATTTATGTACATTACTACTTGTTTTGGTGAAAATCCTTTTGCTTGTAATCTAAAATGTATCTGACTTCTATCTGCTTGATATACTGGTTTTCCATCAATAAATCTCTTTATTATTACAAATAAGTTATCAAATATTGGTACTGCCAAAGCTAATATTGGTATAAAAATACTCATTAAAGTAGCTTGTTTAAAAGCTCCATCTAAAGCAATTATACTTAAAATAAAGCCAAGAAAATTTGCTCCTGAATCTCCCATAAATACCTTTGCAGGATACTTATTATATATTAAAAAGCCTATAGTTATTGCTACTACTATTATCGAAACTAATATTGACTCATCCTGCTTTAATATTATTGCTGCTCCTAAAAAAGTAATAGAAGATATGCAAGACAAGCCACCAGCTAAGCCATCCATTCCATCACACCAATTAATAACAGTTGTAACACCAAATATCCAAGTAATTGTTAATATCAATTGTATTATTGATGATAATTCTATATATATTCCTGTTAAGGGATTTGTAAAACCCCTGAATATTATTCCTGTTTTATAAATAATAAAAGCAGAAAAAAGCTGAATTAATAATCTTGGATATATAGGAAATTCCTTTCCCTTAGTTTTATAAAAATCATCTATTAAGCCAATAGCTATTATTAATGTTGAAGCAAAAAAAATAGACATCTTTTCATGAATACTAGAATAATCATTAAAAATAAAAAAACTAATAAAAAAAGCTATATACATAGCCAATCCACCTGTAAGAGGTGTTTCTTTACTATGCTTCTTTCTTTTGGTAGGCTTATCTGTAAAACGAATTTTAAAAGCAATTTTAATTAAAACCGGAGTTAATAAAAATACAATTAAAAATGCTAATATGAAGGCCAAAATATATTGCATATTATTCTCCTTAAATTTAAAATGTTAATGTTGTATTGAAACTTTCTTCCATATTACAAAATAGCTTCAAATTTTTTCTAATGCAAATAATTTATTATTTATTATACTATTATTATAATAAATTATCAATTAATAAAGATTATATAATTATTAACAAGGGAGTATTTATATGAGTATTTTAACCTTTTTCTTAACAGGCATTGGTCTGTCAATGGATGCCTTTGCTATATCATTAACTAAAGGCTTTTGCATAAGGAAGGATATTATTAAAAAATCACTTATAATATCCTTATTTTTTGGCTTATTCCAAGGGATAATGCCCCTGCTGGGATGGCTTTCTGGTATTTATTTTGAAAGTTATATTAAATCTATAGATCATTGGATAGCTTTTCTCCTATTAGGCTATTTAGGTGCTAAAATGATTTATGAAAGTGTTAAAAATAAAGATGAGGAAGATTTAGAATGTTCCTTAGAGGATGATAGTTTAAAGCTTAAGGAATTATTTATTCTTGCAATAGCAACTAGCATTGACGCTTTAGCCGTTGGCATTAGCTTTGCCTTTTTAAATGTAAACATAATCCAAGCATCAATAATAATATCAATTACAACTTTTATTATATGCTTCTGTGGAGTTTCCTTTGGAAAAGTAATAGGTAAGTATATACAAAAATATTCCGAAATATTAGGCGGGATTATTCTAATAGGAATTGGAATAAAAATATTAATAGAACACCTTTTTATCAGTTAACAATTAATAAAGATTGCGAAACAATCTTTATTAGTGTGCAGTGTACAGTTTACAGTGTACAGTTGAGGAAATAATTCAGCTTAAGCTGAATTATAATATTTATAATCTCTAAAAGAGCTTATAGAAATATAATTTTAGAAACTACGCAGTAGTTTCTTCCTTAACTGCTAACTGCACCTTATAAACTGTAAACTAAAAGATTGCTTCGCAATATTTTATAAGTATTCATCTGTAATTACTAGGCCTCCATGACTATATTTTGCAATTTCTTTCTTTGTTAACTTTTCACCTGCTAGAAGCCTAGGTAATAATACATCAAAGGTTGTTGATTTTGAAAAAATAACTCCTCCTGGTAAACCTAAAATAGGAAGCTCTCCTTTATAAGAAACTAAGAACATTGCTCCAGGAAAAATTGGGGTTCCATAAGATACAATTTCTCCTGTAACTTCTTCAATTGCCTTTGGAGTAATATCATCTGCATCAACAGACATTCCTCCTGTACAAAGTATAAGTTCCGCTCCTTTATTAATCCATTCAATTACAGCCTCTTTTATTTTCTCCTTATCATCCGGTAAAATACTTTGTCCTATTATTTCGCAATTGTATTTTTCTATTTTCTTGCTAATTGCAGTTTTAGATGCATCTTTTATTCTTCCATAATAAATTTCGCTTCCAGTCGTTACAATAGCAATCCTCTTAGGTATTATTGGAATAATTTTAATTATTTTTTCTTTTAATAATTTCCCTGCCTCAATTAATTTATCTTTTTTTATTGCTAAAGGAATAACTTTTGTAGCAGCTATTTTATCTCCCTTTTTTACAACAGTATTATTTCTTATGGTTGATAAAACTATTTCTTCTATAGAATTTAATTCTATCAACTTTTCTACATCTACCTTCAACAGACCATCAATCTTTGCAAATATTTCTATCTTTCCTTCCTTTGCTTCAGCTGCTACAGTTCCTTCACCAAAAGCCATATTGAAAAGCTCCTCCGCTGCCTCATTTTCATGTATAAGTTCCTCATTATCATCCCAAATATAAATATGATCCTTCCCTAAGGAAAGTAATTCTTCTATATCTTCTTCCCTAATTATATGTCCTTTTTTAAAGGCAACTCCCTTAAATTCTCCTGGTACTATTTTAGTTATATCATGACAAAGGGCAACACCTACAGCATCTCTAACATTAATTATTTTCATACTATCAATCCTCTGCTTTTAATAAATTTATTTCTTAATATTATATATAATTTTCAAACTATTTCAATCCAACTTCTATATCATTTATATTAATATACATTTACCATTCTTAGTTAATCCTTTTAAAAATATATCTTAAAGATTAGCTAAATCCAAAATATATTTTATTTAGACTTTTCTATACTTTCACTATTATTTAATTCTTTAATCTCATTTTCTATATTAAAATTAATAAACATCAGCTCAATTTCTAAATCTCTTAATATTTTAAGAATATCTAAATTAATTTCTTGTTTAAGTTTTTCATATTTGTAATAATTCATTTCTGTTGTATAAAAAAAAATGAATATTCCATATCCATATATTGAAAATTCATTGAAACTCACAATTATCATTTCCTTATCAATTTTTTCCTTAAGATTTAAATATTCTTCAACTGCATTTACTGCTTTTTCTATTTTTTCAACTTCAATATTTGGTCTTATTATAAACTTATAACTAATCTTCATTACTTTTCTTTGAGAAAAATTAAATATATTATCATTAGCAAGCTTTGAATTAGGTACTGTAGCTATTGCCTTTGAAAAAGTTCTAATCTTAGTACTTCTAAAGGTTATTTCTTCTACTATTCCTTCAACTTCTTCTGTTTTAATCCAATCTCCTATAGCAAAAGGTCTATCTAAAGCAATAATCACTCCACCAAAAAGATTTGAAAAAGTATCTTGAGCCATTAAGGCAAAGGCTACCCCACTTATCCCAAGACCAGTAATAAAACCTGAAAATCCAAATTCCTTTGCAATACAGCTAACACCTACAATAATAATTATTAATCTTATTACTATAGATAGAAAAGGAAAAGCCATTGTATTATTTGCATTATTCTTCCCCATATTTTTATATAATAAGGAATTCTCTAAAGTTAAATTATATAAAAAGCAGCATACAACTATGACTATTATCATCTTTCCTAGTCTATCTAAGGAAACCTTAGCAATATCTATCTTCTCATATTCTATTATATGTAAAGATATATGAGCAGCCTTTAAAAATATAAATAATTTTAATGGTTTTTCTAAAGCTTTAACTACACTATCATCAGCAAAATTTTTTGTTTTTTCTGCAAATTTAATTATGTATCTAAAAATATTTGTAATAATATATTTATTAGTTAATGAAGCAAGAAAAATAATAGTTATTGATAACATATGTCTGCTGATACTAATTCTAGACATTTGAATAAATATTCTCTCTAATTCTTCCATATTACACCTGCTTTCAATTAACACTTAACTATGAACTATTATATTTTTTCTCTTTTAATTTTTATTATTCAATTCTAATCAATGAAGAAAATATAAGATAACTTAAATTTATTTAGAAAAATAGGGATAGCATTGCTATCCCTATTTCTATAGTTTTACTGTAAACTTACTGTAATTACTTTAATTCAAAGGAATTACAGTCTGTGCATTCTGGAGTAGTTGCACGGTTTTCATGTTTTCCAATTTGAATACCATCTAAACTACAGTAATTGTCTGATTGTGCATGATATTTACATTCACTTACTGTACATTTAATACTTGGATTCTTATGCATCACTAATCACCACCTTACAAAATTATTATTTGCGTTTTTATATTAAGTATTCACTGATAATATTTCCTATAATGGTGATATAAATGCATTCTTTTAATAATCTTTTATTTTTAACTTAACTTTAAAGTTTGGCTATATTAAAATTCCTTAGCTAATGTCTTAGCCTTATCAATTGCTTCATTTAGTATCGCATTTACATCTAATCCTTGTACATCTAATTTTTCAGCAGCAATTGATTTTATATCTTTAACACCAAAGAAAGTTAAAATTGTTCTTAAATATCTTTCTCCCATTTCAAAAGCAGCTCCTTGAGGACTTGAATAATCTCCACCTCTTCCTGCAACTATAAGAGCTTTTTCAGCCTTACATAATCCCACTGGACCATTTTCTGTATATTTAAATGTAATTCCACTTACACATACATAATCAAAATAAGCCTTAACTATTGCAGGATTTCCTAAATTCCACATAGGTGCAGCTATAATAATCTTATCAGCTTCTACCATTTGATAAGCATATTTTAAAATTGGATGATTTCTGCTTTCTTCTGTTTTAGGTCCAAATATTGATCCTAAATCTTGTGGTCTTAAAAAATCAATATTTTCCTTATATAAATCTAATACTGTTACTTCATCTTGAGGATTTAATTTTTTATATTCCTCAATAAAAGTATCAGAAATTTTAAAGGTTCTTGATTCTCCTTCTGGCTTTATGTTTGCTTTTATATATAATACTTTACTCATTTTTACCCTCCAATTAATTAATAATCTTGATTTCTTATTTAATAATAATAAATATTAATTGATTTTTATTATCAATATCTTTTAATAAAAGAATACACTATATAACTTATTTTTACAAGTATTAATTTTTTTATACACAACAATAAAGATTGCTTCGCAATCTTTTAGTTTACAGTTTATAATGTGTAGTTAGCAGTTAAGGAAGAAACTACTGCGTAGTTTCTAAAATTATATTTCTATAAGCTCTTTTAGAGATTATAAATAATTATAATTCAGCTTAAGCTGAATTATTTCCTCAACTGTACACTGTAAACTGCACACTGCACACTAATAAAGATTGCGAAGCAATCTTTATTAATTCTTCCTAAATTGTCTATTAGTTTCTGTCAATTATCCATTAAAAAAAGTCTTTAGCTATTAACTGCCAAAGACTTTTTTTCTTAATTCTATTCCTGTTTTTGTCACTGCAACTCCGCCTTCTCCTGTTTCTCTTAAGGATGCAGGAAGATTTCTTCCAACCTTATACATTGCTGCAACCGCATCATCAAAAGGGATTTTTGATTCAACTCCTGCCATAACTAAATCAGCTATACAAAGAGCATTTATTGCACCGCCTACATTTCTTTTTGCACAAGGAACTTCTACCAAACCTGCCACAGGGTCACATACTAAGCCTAAAATATTTTTAAATACAATTGCTCCTGCATCTAAGGACATTTTAGGACTTCCTCCCATCATTTCTACAATGGCTGCTGATGCCATTGCAGCTGCAGAACCACATTCTGCCTGACAACCACCCTCGGCTCCTGCAAAGGTTGCATTTCTTCCTATTATCATTCCAACTGCTGCTGCTGCAAATAAAGCCTTTATAAGCTCCTCATCACTTTTAGAAAATTTTTCTCCTGCAGTTAGTATAGCTGCTGGTAATATTCCACAAGAACCAGCTGTAGGACAAGCCACTATTTTTCCCATAGAAGCATTTACTTCAGAAGATGATAGAGCCATTGCCATAGCAAGAAGCATAGTATCACCAGTTAAAGATTTTCCACTATCTAAGTACTTCTGTATTTTATAAGCATCTCCACCTATTAAGCCGCTTACAGAATAAACTTCTCTTTCTCTGGCTTCCTTGGCACTATTTTTCATAACATCTAGTACTCTCTTCATTTTTAAAATAACTTCTTCCCTGGATAAATCATTATCTTCCATTTCCCTTAAAATTGCATATTCACTTAAGGAAATTGAATTTTCCTTACATATTCTTATTAGTTCTTCACCAGACTTTGCTATATCCATACCTTATTCGCCATCCTCTACCTTTTCTATTAGTATAACCTTCTCTATTCCTTCTACATTTTTTATTTTATCAATTAAAGCCTTATCTACCTTGCTGTCTAATTCAAAGCTCATAGTAGCAATTTTACCTTTTTGCTTTCTTTCTAAATTCATAAAAGCTATATTAATTGCACTTGAATATAATATGTTAGTTACCTTTGCTACTGTACCTGGAATATCTCTATGAGTAGTTATAATAGTATCATAAGTGCCAGTAAAATGAACTTTGCTTCCGTTAATTTCAACTATTTCAATATTTCCTCCACCAATTGAACTTCCTACTATTTCACAAATGTTATTATTAGTACATTTTATTAAAAACTTAACTGTATTTGGATGATAATCTCCCAAATCCTCTTCCTTAAAGATAATATTTACTCCCTTTTCCTTGGCAATTTTCAATGAATCTCTTAATCTGTCATCAGAAGGATTCATCCCTAATATTCCTGCAGCCAAAGCTCTATCTGTTCCATGACCTTTATAGGTTTTAGCAAAAGAACCATGTAATAAAAAAGTTACTTCCTTTACTTCACAGCCCGCAATCGCCCTAGCAACCTTTGCTAATCTAGCTGCTCCTGCAGTATGTGAAGAAGATGGACCAACCATTATAGGACCTATAATATCAAAAACTCCTAATCCTGACATAATTTATTTCCTTTCTTTAATCCTCATTTCTATTTTTAAGCCACTAGGGACAATATTGCAATAAATTATCTTTTCTTAGAATTTTTATAAGCAAAAACTATTTAAAAGTATTATATATTATTTTTCTAAAACTAGTTAGATATATACACAAAAAATAGTAAATTAAAAATATTATTTCTCTTTAGAAAAAAGCTTTACTAAACTTGTATTATATATTTTTATTAGGTATGGATTATCTTTAAATAATAAATATAATTTTTTTCTATCTTTTTTAATTTCAATTTTATATATACCTTCATAAATTTTTTTCATTTTAATTTTTCCCGCTTCATGTCTTTTAAATTTTTCTGGATTTGTTGCACTTATTATTTCAAACTCATCCCTATCTATATTAAACAGCACTTTTTTATAGCTTAACTTGTTATATATAATAACTATAAGATTAACTATCAGTATAAATAAAAACAATAAATCTTTAAAACCATCCCAGATCATAATGGATCCTAGCAAATATGGAAGAGGATAATATAAAGCATAATTAATATCAGCCTTAGTATAATTAAACAATAAATTCTCCTTATTTAACTCAAGCCTTAACTCTTCTAATTTACTCCTTTCACTCTTTAAAAGAGATCTTAAGCTAAAAGAATAGATTTTCCCAGCATAAGTTAATATTCCAAGAACCTTGTCATCATAAAACATACTTCTTGCATCAGATTTTTTTATAATTCTTTTTCTAGATCTTCCCTTGTATATAAATTCTTCATCATTAGCTATAATAAGTTCCTTCCCCTTCTTATTTCTTAAAATCATATAGCCCCTACAATAATCTTGTTTTTTATATAATATTATACACCAATAAAAGTAAATAAATATATAAATTGTAATATGAACTAATAAAAAAACCCCCATTACTAGGGGATTTTCAATTAATCAACTCCACACTATTATACACTCCAAACTCCTAACTCCACACTCCTAACTCCACACTCCAAACTCCTAACTCCTAACTCCACACTCCTAACTACTAACTCCTAACTCCACACTCCCAACTCCACACTCCTAACTCCACACTCCTAACTCCACACTCCTAACTCCACACTCCAAACTCCTAACTGAGTTTCAACTCCACACTCCTAACTACTAACTCCAAACTCCACACTCCTAACTCCTAACTCCTAACTCCTAACTTCTTCACACTGTTCTAGTATTTATAAAAAATGCTTCCTCCAATAAACTCCCTCAATATACTGTTAGTTGGAACATAATCCTTATCTATTTCCTTAAAGAAACCTAAAAAAGATTTAAGCCTGCTGGCTTCTAAATACACTGGACTATCTTCTTTAATCTTATCTAATTCCTCTAAAGCATATTTCTTTAAAACACATAGTTCATATACTAAGGTTGAATTAAACATTACATCAGCTTCTTCCTGATAAACAAAGATATTTCTTTCTTCTCCTCTTCTTATAGAAGGCCACATCTTTAAGGTAAGCTCTCCTCCATAGCCCCTTGATAAAATATCCCTAACTATTCTCCTTACCCTTCTTATATCTGTTGTTGCAATTCTATTGTGATTATCTAAATTTAACTGAGTTAAGGCTGAAATATATATTTTAAACTTATTTTCATCAGGTACAGAGCTGGTTAGCATTGGATTTAAACCATGAATTCCTTCAATTATAAGTATTCCCTTTTCTGGAAGACGAAGCTTATTACCTACCCATTCCCTTTCTCCAGTCCTAAAATTATAATAAGGAATTTCTACTTCTTCCCCCTTTAATAAGCCAGTTAAATTCTTATTAAATAAATCTAAATCAAGGGAATAAATACTTTCAAAATCATAGTCTCCATTTTCATCCTTTGGTGTGTTCTCTCTATTTACAAAATAATCATCTAAGGAAATTGGAATAGGGGTGTAACCATTGACCTTAAGCTGAATTGCAAGTCTGTTTGCAAAGGTAGTTTTACCTGAAGAGCTAGGTCCAGCAATTAAAACTATTTTTGTTCCCTTCTTATCATGAATCATATCAGCTATTTGAGCTATTTTCTTTTCATGTAAAGCTTCAGAAACCATAACTAAGTCTCTAATTTCGTTATTTTCTATCTTATTATTTAATGATCCTACCTCACCAACGCCAAGTATATTTATCCATCTTTCTGTTTCTATAAAAATCTGTGAAAGCTTTCTATTTTCCTTAAAGAAAGCTAATTTCTTTAAGTTATCTTTTTTAGGATATCTTATAATAAAACCTGGCTCGTAATACATTAAATCAAAAGTCTTTATTACACCTGTAGAATAAGCCATTTGCCCATAAAAATAATCATATCTTCCATCTAACTCATATAATTTTACAGTTTCAAAATCAACATGACTTAATAAGGATATTTTATCTTCCATGCCATAGCTCTTAAAAATTTCCATGGCCTTTTCCTTTTTAACCTTTATCTTATTTATAACTATGTCCTTATCTATTAATTCAAGCATTCTCTTTTTAATCTTCTGAAGATCTTCCTCATTTAATGGCTCTTTCTTATGAATTTCGCCAAAAACCCCACCATCTAAACTATGTTCTATAGTTATAGTCGCATCTTTTGGAAAAACATCTAATGCAGCCTTAATAAATATAAACTGCAAAGTCCTAGTATATATTTTATATCCAATTGGACTATCAAAACTTATTAATTCAATAATTCCATCTCTATCTACTTTATCTATTAATTCTTTATATTCGCTATTTATTCTACATAAGGCAAATTCACTTGGATCCATTTTTAGATAGTTTTCTATAAATTCTCTATAATTTGTGTCTTTATTCACAATATACTCTTTATTATTAAACTTAACATTAAAATTTCCCATAATTCCTCCTATCTCTATTATATTCTAATATATTTTAATAACATTATATACATATAGCTGTAAAAATGCATAAGAAAAACACTAGTTATCTTTTTAACATCATAAGTTTATCTTTTTCAAGAATAATCAATAAAAAAATGCAAATACTACCATTGAGAGGTGTTTTATATGTTAATCGTCTTACTAAGAACAATAATTTTATATGCTTTAGTTATATTAGTAATCAGATTAATGGGAAAAAGACAAATAGGTGAACTTCAACCTTATGAATTCGTTATTACAATAATGATTTCAGACCTTGCATCATTACCAATGCAAGATACAAGGCTTCCATTGATTTTAGGAATAATACCCATAATTACATTATTGTTTATAAAAATAGTATTATCAATAATTCAATTAAAAAGTCAAAAGGCTAGAAAAATATTAGAAGGAGAACCTACAATTTTAATTGCAAAAGGAAAAATTCATTTTGAAAACCTAAAAAAACAACAAATCAATCTAGACGAGCTTATGGAAGAAATAAGATTAGCTGGATATTTTGACTTATCAGAAATAGAATACGGAATTTTAGAGAACAATGGTCAAATGTCCTTTTTAACTTCTGAAAATAATAAATCATCTTCCATGCCGGTAATCTACGTTTTAGATGGAAAAATAAATACAAACTCTCTAACTTCTGCTGGTAAAAGCAAGGATACAATACTTAAAGAATTAAAAAAGCATGGAGTAGGTTCAATTGAAAATGTATTAATAGCAATGACTGATACTAATGGAAAATTCTTTTGTCAACTATACGAAGAAAAAGGTGATGCTTAATGAAAAATACAGTTATCTCCGTAATACTCTTTTTAATATTAGTAACTAGTTTAATTTATATTAATTATAAATTTACTAATTTATGTTCTAATTTAATAGAGCAATCCAATGAAATAGAGAAATTATTAGATAAAGAAGATTTTGATACAGCTTACTTAAAATCTTTAGAACTTTTAGATTATATAAGCTCCAATGATTTTATTCCATCAATATATTTAAACCATATAGATTATGACGATTTAATAAATGAATGTTTAAAATTATGTGTTTATATAAAAAGGGAAGATCTTGCTGAGGCCTCTGCCTCCTTAGATTTAATAGAATTTTCCTGTGAACATTTAATAAAAATACAAAAGATAAATTTAAAAAACATACTTTAGTCAGTTCACAGGGCACAGTTAGAGGAATGATTTAGCTATAGCTAAATAATTTTTAAATACCTAAAATTTTATTCCTTAACTGTGCATTTTTATTTTTTTGTGCATAAAAATAAATTTTACTTGCATATTTATACAAAATAGTTTTATAATTATAAATAAGATTTTACTTTTTATTACTTAACACATTGGGGGTAGAAACAATGAAAAATATTAATAAAATAAAAAAGGTTGTCCTTGCTTATTCTGGAGGGCTTGATACTTCAATTATAATTTCATGGCTTAAGGAGAATTATAATTGTGAAGTTATAGCCGTAGTTGGAAATGTTGGACAAAAGGACGAGCTAATAGGATTAGAAGAAAAAGCTCTAAAAACCGGAGCATCTAAATGCTATATAGAGGATTTAACAGATGAATTTGTTAATGATTATATTTTCCCGACAATAAAGGCTGGAGCAGTTTATGAAGGAAAATACTTATTAGGAACATCCTTTGCCCGTCCAATAATCGCAAAAAGATTAGTTGAAATTGCTATTAAAGAAGGAGCCGATGCTATTGCTCATGGATGTACTGGAAAAGGAAATGACCAAGTAAGATTTGAGCTGGCTGTTAAAGCTTTTGCTCCTGATATGAAAATAATAGCTCCTTGGAGAATTTGGGATATAAAATCTAGAGAAGAAGAAATTGAATATGCCTTAGAAAGAAAAATTCCTATATCCATAAGCTATGAAACTAACTATAGCAAGGATAAAAATCTATGGCATTTAAGCCATGAAGGACTTGATTTAGAAGATCCTGCTAATGAACCTAAATATGATAAAATTCTTGAAATGTGCAATACTTTAGAAAATGCACCAGATAATCCAAGCTATATAAAATTAAAATTTGAAAAAGGTATTCCAGTTGAATTAAATGAAGAAAAACTAGATGGCGTTAGTTTAATTGAAAAATTAAATAAAATTGGCGGAGAAAACGCTATTGGAATAATAGATATGGTAGAAAATAGATTAGTTGGAATGAAATCTAGAGGAGTCTATGAAACTCCAGGGGGAACTATTCTTTATAAAGCCCATAAAGATTTAGAAGAAATATGCTTAGACAAAGAAACTGCTCACTACAAGCAGCAAGTTGCCTTAAAATTTGCAGATCTTGTTTATAATGGCCAATGGTTCACTCCACTTCGTGAAGCCCTTTCAGCCTTTATAGACAAAACTCAAGAAACAGTTACTGGAGAAATCACTTTAAAACTATACAAAGGCAACATCATAAATGCAGGCATGACTTCCCCTTATTCACTTTATAGCGAAGAATATGCAACCTTTGGAGAAGATGCTGTTTATAATCAAAATGATTCCTCTGGATTTATAAATCTTTTTGGACTGCCTATAACAGTAAAGGCAAAAATGGAAGAAAAACTAAAAAAGGGTGATAAATAAATGAAACTTTGGGGCGGACGTTTTGAAAAAGGAATTAATGAAAATGTAAATGACTTTAATTCATCAATAAGAATAGATAAAAGAATGTATAAGGAAGATATAAAAGGAAGCATTGCCCACTCAAGAATGCTTGGAAAAGAAAATATTATCCCAGAAGAAGACAGTCAAAAAATCATTTCTGGGCTTAATAAAATATTAAAAGAAATTGAGGAAGGAACTCTTGTTATAGATGATAATGCTGAAGATATCCACAGCTTTATTGAAGAAACTCTGACTTCCTATATAGGTGAAGAAGGAAAAAAACTTCATACTGGAAGAAGCAGAAATGACCAAGTAACCCTAGATACAAAACTATATCTAAAGAAGGAATTAAAAATAGTTGCTAGTTTACTATTAAACCTTCAAGAAGTTATATATGATAAGGCAAAGAGAAACATTGATACAATAATGCCTGGCTATACCCATATGCAAAAGGCTCAACCAATTACCTTTGCCCATCATATTTTAGCTTATACTCAAATGTTTCAAAGAGATTTAAGCAGACTGGAAGACTGCTATAAAAGACTAGATGAAATGCCTTTAGGAAGTGGTGCCCTTGCTGCTACTAGCTATCCTTTAAATAGAAACATGGTTGCAAAAGAATTAGGATTTTCTTCTATAACTTATAACAGCATTGATTCAGTTTCTGATAGAGACTATGCAATTGAAGCCTTATCAGTTTTATCTATGATAATGATGCATTTATCTAGATTTTCTGAAGAAATAATTCTATGGGCAACTAATGAATTTAACTTTATTGAATTATCAGATGAATATAGTACAGGCAGCAGCATTATGCCTCAAAAGAAAAATCCTGATGTAGCTGAACTTGTAAGAGGTAAAACAGGAAGGGTTTACGGAGATCTAATTACACTTCTAACTGTTATGAAAGGTCTCCCTCTAGCTTACAATAAAGATATGCAGGAAGATAAAGAAGCACTATTTGATGCTTTAGATACTGTAAAACTGTCATTAAAAACCTTCACTGGCATGTTAGATACAATGACTATAAACAAGGAAAAGATGAAAAAAGGTGCAGCTCTAGGTTATACTAATGCTACTGATGTGGCTGACTATTTAGTAAAAAAAGGCCTACCCTTTAGAAATGCTCACGAAATTGTTGGGGAAATTGTTTTATACTGTATAAAGAAAAAGCTTGCTATTGATGATTTATCTTTAGAGGAATTAAAGAACTTCTCATCTCTTTTTGATATAGATATATATAAAGCAATCAGCCTAACAACATGCGTGGAAGAAAGAAAAGTAATTGGCGGCCCAAGCTCCTTCTCAGTAGAACTTCAATTAGAAATTCTTGAAAATTCAATTATAAAATATAAGGAAATCTTTGAAAAACTTAAATAACAATATTTACCAGTGCAGAGTGCACAGTTCACGGTTCACAGTTAAAGGATGAAACTGTGTACTGCAAACTGTGCACTGTAAACTTTATAATATTGAACTTATACTTTTATCGAGCTTTTATATCCGCAATTTATAATATTTTCTCATAATTTTCGTCTTAATTAGATATAATATTCTTATTGTAAATGTAAATTTCATTTTTTTATTTCATTTAAACTTAATTTAGGTTATAATACATATATATGGATACGCAACTCCCCGTTGTCTATCCTTGTAGTAATTAGATTTAGTACTAATTATAATTAAATTTATATTTTGGAGGTTTGTACCATGTTAGTTTCAGCAAAAGAAATGTTAACTAAGGCAAGAGCAGGACATTATGCTGTTGGTCAATTTAATATTAACAATTTAGAATGGACAAAAGCTATATTATTAACTGCTCAAGAAAATAATTCACCTGTTATTTTAGGAGTTTCTGAAGGAGCTGCTAAATACATGACTGGCTATAAGACTGTAGCTGCAATGGTTAAAGCAATGATTGAAGAATTAAACATCACTGTACCAGTTGCACTACACTTAGATCACGGTAGCTATGAAGGTGCTTTAAAAGCTATGGAAGCTGGCTTCTCATCAATAATGTTTGATGGTTCTCACTATCCAATAGATGAAAATATAGCAAAAACAAAGGAAATGGTTAGATTAACTTCTGAAAAAGGTCTTTCTTTAGAAGCAGAAGTTGGTTCAATCGGAGGAGAAGAAGACGGAGTTGTTGGTGCTGGTGAAATTGCTGATCCAAATGAATGTAAAGCAATCGCTGACCTAGGAGTAACTATGTTAGCTGCTGGTATTGGTAACATCCACGGAAAATATCCAGAAAACTGGCAAGGATTAAACTTTGAAGCTTTAGAAAAAATAAATCAAGCAACTGGAGAAATGCCATTAGTATTACACGGTGGTACTGGTATTCCAGAAGATATGATAAAGAAAGCTATTTCTTTAGGAGTTTCAAAAATCAATGTTAACACTGAATGTCAATTAGCATTCCAAGAAGCTACTAGAAAATATATTGAAGAAGGAAAAGACCTTCAAGGAAAGGGCTTTGACCCAAGAAAGCTTTTAAACCCAGGATTCGAGGCTATAAAAGCTACAGTTAAAGAAAAAATGGAACTATTCGGATCAATCAACAAAGCATAATAACATAAAAAAAGAGCTGTTATCAGCTCTTTTTTTATGCAGTCACAGAGCACTGTAAACTGATGCTCTCTATCCTAAAGCAACATCTAAGACCATCATCACAATAAATCCTAAAATAAGGCCTAATGTAGTTAATTTTTTATTTTCCATAGAAGCTTCTGGCAATAGTTCTGCTCCAACTACGGCAATCATTGCTCCTGCTGAAAAGGATAATAAAAATGGTAATATACTTCTAACTGCTAAGGCTGCTGCCACTCCTATAACACCTGCGATTGGTTCAACTAAGCCTGAAGCTTGTCCATATAAGAAGCTTCTTGTTCTTGATAAGCCTTCCCTTCTTAATGGAAGAGAAACTGCTGCTCCTTCCGGAAAATTTTGAAGCCCTATTCCTAACGCTAAGGTTAAGGCAGCTACTAATGAAGCTCCTGGAATTCCTACTGCAACTCCTCCAAAGGCTACCCCAACGGCAAGACCTTCTGGTACGTTATGAAGAGTTACAGCTAAAACAAGTAAAATACTTCTTTTATAACTATTTTTTATAATAGCTTCTGTAGCACATTCAGAATTATTATTTTCAATCTCAAAACCATAACAATATTTGTCCATTAATTTATCAACAAAAATTAGAAATAATCCTCCTAATAAAAAGCCAAAGGCAGGAATAATAATACTATTAAAGCCTAAATCTTCACATAAGGTTATGGCAGGACTAAGCAGAGACCAAAAGCTGGCAGCTATCATAACACCTGCTCCAAAACCAATCATTGTATTTAAAATTCTTTTATCTACTTTTTTAAAGAAAAATACTAAAGCAGCTCCAAGAGCTGTAACAAACCATGTAAATATAGTAGCAAGGAACCCCTGTAACAAAGGGTTTAATTCACCAAACCACTCCATATTAAACCTCCTAATAAAAAAGTCCTTACTACTAATCTACTAAATTAACTTTATTTGGTTACAAATATCATCAAAAAATTCCATTGAACTTTATAATCCTGCAGTTTTATTTTTATTTAACCCTCTTTCTTCTAAAAATTCATAAATGGTTTTTGAGCTTGTGTCATTTAATGTATAACCTAGTAAATTAACTATCTCCTTTAGACTCTCTAAGGATTTAGTTTCTATTTCTATGTAGGGAAAAGGACAAAAACTCTTATCATTAATATCAATTTCAATAAGCGAATCTTTTAATTTATAACTTTCCCTATATTTTTTTATTGAATGTTTTAATTCAAGGCCTAAAGATAAAAATATTCTTTCTGCAGCCTCCTTATCTTCTACTATAGTTTCATTTTCCTCCATTTCCTTAAAGGTACCTTGACTTAACATTTTCTTTGTTGTCATATAAACTACTTCTCTATTATTTAATTTATCTTCAACTAATCTTATTCTTGCATAGCCTTTTTGCTTTAAAAGAAAATTATCCTTAAAATCGTAAATATTATTTATTTGATTTTCTTCTTTAACCTTTATAGCATTTAATCCTTCTAACTTTCTTCTGATTTCTTCTACATCTATATCAAAAATCCTTGTTTCTAATTCCTTCATTTAAAAACCTCCTATAAGTAATTTTTTAATCATTATAACATAACACAAATTTAATTAATAATAAACTTTCTCATTTTAATATTTATAAGAAAGCTATACATTTTTTACCTAAAAAGTATTAGATTGTTTTATTTTTTCAAAAATAATTATATAATAGATATAGTATTTATTTTTATGGAAGTGGGGTAAGTTAAATGGAGCTTAATAAAAAATATATTAATTTAGAAGATTTAAAGGTTGGAATGATAACTTCCAAAGAAATTATGGTCGATAACACTGTTTTAGTTGGTAAAAATATCTACATAACAGAAAGTATATTAAATAAACTAATTCAGTTTTATCCTGGTAAACAGATCTGGGTTTATGCACCTAAAGAAATTAATCATAAAGAAATGGAAGAATTAAAGAAAGTACAAATTGAATTTAAGGCTGTATCAGATAGTATAAAAGATATTTTTACTGAAAACAGCATAAATCTTAAAACCACCAGTGAAATAAGCAAATATTCAGTAGAATTAGAAAAATTTATTAGTTCAAATAAAAGCGTTCTAAAGAATTTGATTATTAACGGAAGTAATGAGGATTCAATATATACTCACTCTGTAAATGTTGCCTCTTTAAGCTACTTGATAGGCAAATGGCAGGGATATGATAATAAAAAGCTGCATAATTTAGTATATGCTTCTCTGTTACATGACTTTGGAAAAACAAAAATAGATGAGAATATTATTAATAAGAAAGAACCTATAACTAAGGATGAGTATGATATTCTTAAAACCCACTCCTCTCTTTCTTATAATGCAGTAAAAGCTATTCCATATATAAATAGAGATATAGCCTTGGGAATCTTATTGCATCATGAAAGAAATGACGGTTCTGGATACCCTCTAGGGATAACTGGTGATAAAATACCTGAAATAGCAAAAATAATAGCAATAGCTGATGTATTTGATGCAATAAATTCAAATAGAGTTTATAAGAAAAAGAAACAGCCTTTTGAAGCCCTTCAAGAAATTAAGGAAGAAAGCATAAAAGGAAAACTTGACTATGCCTTATGTGATACTTTCCTAAAAGGTCTGTTAAACTTTTATGTTGGACAAGAAGTTGTATTATCAAACGGAGAAGTAGGAAGAATAGTTCAAATGGATATAAACAATATTTCCAAACCTTTAATTCTATGCGATGAAAAATTTATTGATTTAAAAACAGAAAAAGATTTAACTGTAACAAAAATCCTTTAAATATATAAAGGCTGAATAAAAGGATATGCTAAACAAGCATATCCTCAGACTGCTGACAAAGTGTCAGCAGTCTTTAATTTTATATTAATATGTAATATAATTTAAAATATATAAATTTATTACATAGAGGTTTGGTTATGATAAACGAAAGAAAAGAAGCACAATATCAAAT
>Ga0209537_1001499_pt1 | contig 26131 bp, 28 predicted proteins | sample BioPla4DNA1_FD_187698 | JGI IMG/M metagenome (GOLD analysis project Ga0209537, IMG submission 187698) | Biogas fermentation microbial communities from Germany - Plant 4 DNA1 (SPAdes) (version 2) | ecosystem: Engineered > Bioreactor > Anaerobic > Digestate | place: Bielefeld, North... | reverse complement strand
AGGCATTTTTATTAAAATATCCTACTATAGCTTTGCATATTTTGTCTGAGTTTTCCAATCGATTGGATCAGACAGAAAAACAAGCTGTTTGGGTAGCTACGGAGCAGGTGGAAACACGTATTGCTATGTATTTGATAGAGTGTTTTGAAAAACAAAAAAATCTGAATATAGTTTTACCAATGACAAGGAAAGATTTGGCTTCTTATCTCGGAACTACTCCTGAAACGATCAGCCGGAAATTGGCAGAGCTGGAAACTCAAAAACTTTTAAAACAAATAAGAAGCAAGATAATACAAATATTGGATTTGGAAGGGTTGCGGGCTTTATAATCAGAAATATATTTTTAAATAAACACCCTGACCTTAAATTTATTTTGACAGCGAGGACATTTAACAGTGTGCTTACCTTTTTTGCGAGACAGTCTTAATACTGTTTTACATTGCGGGCATCTTCGAAATCGATGAGTTCGTATTTCACGAAATATGCGTAAAATCAGTTTACTTTTCGAATTAATAGGACCCCAGTAATTGAGAAAAACTTGATTTTCTTTTTGTCTAGCGTGGAAATTTTTAGAAAAAGAACGAAAAAAGAACAAGAATACTATAGTCCATATCAAAATATATATAATAATCGAACGAGCAAAAATATTTATGATCAATAATATAAAATAAAATACAAGCAAAGCTTTATTTAGCTGGTCAGTTCCATATCTGCCCATCATAAAACGCATTATTCTATCTTTTAAATCATTCATGTTTTTTCACTCCCTGAGCAATATAATAACACTTTGAGCAATGTGCTGCAATAATTCAACTCCATAATTGCATATTACATGAATCAATGTTATTATTCGGTGAAGGGCAAGTGCATCACACGGAGGATTCAGGAATATGACTAAACAAGTTATTATAATAGGCGGAGGAGCCTCAGGGATGATTGCTGGCATATCAGCAAGAAGGCAAGGTGCTAAAGTTATCATTCTGGAGCGGAATCCAAGAGTAGGAAAAAAGCTTTTGGCTACAGGCAATGGGCGATGTAATTTTACCAATATTAATGCAAATGTGAACTGTTATAACGGGAATAATCCTAAATTTGTATATGGTGCATTAACAGCATTTTCCGTTGAGGAAACTCTTAGATTCTTTAAAAAAATGGGCATTCAATATAAGATAGAAGATTTCGGCAGGGTTTATCCTATGTCTGACCAGGCATCAAGTGTGCTAGACGTTTTGCTTTATGAATTAAATCAATTAGGTGTTGAGATTATATGCAATGCATATGTTACTGATGTGAGTAAAAAAAACAACAAATTTTTAGTACAAACAGAAGATGGAAAGGTGTATGAGGGAGATAGAGTTATTTTGACAACAGGTGGAAAAGCTATGCCTTCCAGCGGTTCAGACGGCAATGGTATAGAGTTGGCGAAAAAGCTGGGACATACATCAACTGTTTTATTTCCTGCTTTAGTGCAGCTTATGCTGGAAGGACCTTATTTCAAAAGACTAAGCGGTGTCAAGTTTGTAGGGAAGGCGGAAGTTATATATCAAAACAAATCTATTGCCCAGGATAAGGGAGATATACTTTTTACTAATTATGGAATATCCGGTCCACCAATACTGCAAATCAGCCGTAAAGCCGGAGAGTTATTAAACAGTAAAAAGGAAGTATATCTGAAGGTATCTATAATGGATGGCATGAGTATGATAGAATTGAAAGAACTTATCAAAGAGCGAATTCGGTTAAATGGTTCAAAGCCTGTAGACTTCAGCTTTGTTGGCTTGATTAATAAGCGTTTGATACCTGTTGTTTTAGCAGAAGCTGGCATCAAAAATTTTAACCGTCCTGTTTCTGGTTTGTCAAATTCTGAGATTGAGAGCATTACTCGAATACTATTGGATTGGAGGTTTCCTATCCGAGGCACAAAAGGATGGACTAGTGCTCAGGTTACGGCAGGGGGTATAAATACTAAGGAAATCAATCCTAATACTATGGAATCTATATTGGTAAAAGGGCTGTTCTTTGCAGGAGAAATTTTGGACATAGACGGCTTGTGCGGAGGATATAATTTGCAATGGTCATGGTCGTCCGGTTTTACAGCAGGACTAAATGCGTCATGGTAAAAAGCTTGATTTTCACCTCCCAGCCTTAAGTTCTTCTGCTTTATCTCTAACAGAAACATAGGGGCTGTTTTTGATATAGAATCTATAGGGGAAGTGAACGGCTTCTTCAGCATAAGCAATGTTGATTCTTGTAGTGGTAATAATATCAGAAGCTTTAGGAGTACCCTGCTTAACAATATAAAGACTATTGCCGGTTAAACTTTCGCCATTATTTTTTATGGTTATTTTCATTGCTTGGCACAGTTTACCCGGCCCATTGGTTAAATTAAGTAATTCTTTCCTAGAACAGTCACTCAGACTTTTGCTATATCTCCTATACGCCATTAGGTCTAATCCATCAATAGGTTCCAATGCCCGTATCAAAACAGCTTGAGGATTATCAGGTTCTGCAGCAACGATATTCATGCAATGATACATTCCATAGATCAGGTAAACATAAGCTTGTCCCGAAGGTCCGAACATTGTTTCTGTGCGTTTTGTTCTTCTGTTGTTATAAGAATGTGAAGCTTTATCCTTCGTACCCATATAGGCTTCTGTTTCCACGATTTTACCAGCGCAAATGCCATCTTCGGTCCTATGTATTAACAGGCAACCTAGTAAGGCTCGAGCTAATTCGAGTGCAGATTTCATATAAAAATCTTTCCCGGCTTTTTCCATGATTACCTCTTTTACTTAGTATTATTTCAAATTAAGTAATTAGTTTCCATTGAAAAAGTCATACTTTAAAATACTACACTACTTTTATTGTAGTAAGCGGATATATAATGTGGTAATATCGATTACCTTAACCCCAATTATGATATATAAGAGCATTCCTGTAATGATCTTTGTTGAACTTTGAAAAAAGAAGACCGTTCCTGTAGAATAAAATTGTGGTGGTCAACTGACAAGTAAAACTTCCACAATAAATAATACAGGGGGGCCTTCAATATGAAGTATAACCAAAATTTAAAAATCATGCAAGTTACAGATAGTACCTTGGTAATTGGGGTAGACATTGCCAAGAAAAAGCACTACGCACGAGCGTTTGACTGGCGCGGCATAGAACTTGATAAGACAATTAGCTTCAAGTCAACCTACCAGGGTTTCAAGAGTTTTGAAGAGTGGGCAAATGAGGTTGCTGCCAAGTACTGCAAGGACAAAGTCATAGTTGGGTTGGAACCAACAGGTCATTACTGGTACACATTTGCTCAGGAAATTCTGACGCAAGGGTATATGGTGGTACAGGAGAATCCATACCACGTAAAGAAAGCGAAAGAATTAGATGACAATTCGCCAAGCAAAAGCGATCGTAAAGATCCCAAGACCATCGCTATGCTTGTGAAGGACGGCAGATACCAGATACCATACATGCCACAAGGTCTCTTCGCAGAGCTTAGGAAAGCCAACAATCTGCGGGAGGAATGGCTGGTGAAATCATGGACTGTTAAGAATAAAGTTCAGAGATGGATAGACACATACAATCCAGAGTTTACAGACGTATTTAAAAGCTGGGAAGGAAAAGCCGCTCTACTGACATTAAGAGAGATGCCGCTTCCCGGCATGATTACAAAACTGCCGGCAGAGGATATTGTAAGCATCTGGAGAACAGAGGTAAAGCGGGCTGTAGGGCTGAAGCGGGCTCAGGAGCTGAAGGAAGCAACCATGTATAGCGTTGGAGTCAAAGAGGGCACGGAAATGGCACTCTACGAGATTCGTCTGCTGATGAAGGAGTACCATGAGGTCCAAAACATCCTTGAGGGTATTGAGGCTCGGTTGGAAGAGTTGGTCTTAACTATTCCAGGTGCGGCAAGGCTGCTGGAGATCAAGGGTATTGGGATAAAGACGGCAGCAGGTTTCCTGGCAGAGATCGGTGATATAAATCGGTTTAGTCATCCAAAACAGATTATCAAACTAGCCGGATTGAATCTCCGCGAGAATAGCTCGGGAACGCATAAGGGGCTGACGACCATTACCAAAAGGGGACGCAGCAGGTTACGGGCCATACTGTTCAGGGCGATGCTTCCGCTTGTAGCCAAGAACGCTGAATTCAATGCCCTGCATAAGCATTACACAACCAGGAAAGAAAATCCGATAAAGAAGAAGCAGTCTTTAATAGCGCTATGCAGTCGATTCATTAGAATTGCCTATACGCTTATCACTAGGAATGTAGAATACAACCCGGTAAAAGCGCTAGGGGGCATTGTCCTTGCTGATACCCCCTTGGCAGCATAGAATAGCTTTGCATATGGGTCACGGCCTGTCAGGAAGTCATTCCTGTGGGGTCGTCCCGCTGACAGGCCTACAGCGTGTGATAGCTCTGGTTGAGCGATGGGCATGGAGGCGGGGATGTGTACAGTGCATTGCTCATCGCCAGGTAATTCGATTGTATCACACGCTTTGCTCTTGGGTCATGCCCTTGGGTGGATCCTTGGGCCTTGAGCACAGGGACAGGAACGAAGAAGTATACAGGGATGTAATAAGTAAAAATTCGTTCTTTAACATCCGCAGATTTGCTCTGCGATAGAGGCAGGAATGCGTTTCACACACCTTGTGAACCTCTTGAGAACGGCCAATCAGGCGGATGATGAAGATAAGTATTCTTTAACAATTTCACGATAGCACCTTGAAAAAAGAGAGCTGATAGTCGGCAGGAATTTATTCCATGAGGGCGCATATGACGACCCAGTAAAGGAGCATGGCCGACATCCACCTCACGGATAGGCAGAACGAAGGAATTTAGGCCACGAGCCAGCGAGACATGGGAGGGTATGCCACCTGAGTTTATGTGGAGTAATCAGGGCCAAAAATAAATGTAATAAGTACGCAGTTTATTTAAGGCACCTATTTTCCCATATTTCAGGCAACAAAGCATTGAAATGCGTTATATCCGTGAGTGGTTCTCTTAACAACAAAGTGAAATCCTAAGATTGAGAGAGAATACGAGAGAAAATGAAAGATAATAGAGGGAGGAATGATAAATGCTTGAGTTAAACAAAAAGGTATCTTATTTACGCGGTCTTGCTGAGGGTATGGAAATAAATGAGGATACCAAAGAAGGTAAAATTTTTATTAATATTATAGATTTGTTGGAAGAAATGGTGCTGGCAATATCTGAACTGGAAACAGCACAAGCTGAAATGGAAGAATACATAGATAACTTGGATGAAGATTTAGCAGATATAGAACATGTAGTCTTTGAAAATGAAAAAGATGAGTGGGATAATGAAGATACACAATATATCGAAGTGGAATGTCCCAAATGTAAAGAAACAGTATACTTTGATGAAGAGATATTTGAAGACGATGAAGAGGATTTAGTCTGTCCAAATTGTAACGAAGTTATTTATTCAGAAGAGAGTTACGAGATTAGTGAAGATATCGATTAATGTTAAAATAATCTGAAAAATAAGATCTATCTGGTAGGAGGTAGCTGATGAATTCAGCTACCGACCTTCCATAACATTGTACGTACCGTTTGTTATACGGCAGTTCCTTAGTTTTCGCAGTTTTCAAGTAGTAATCGGTCTTTGGTATGTAACCTAGACCGCCTACTTCATTATTCGTCAGTACACTGTTAAGCATATTTGAATACACCAGATACCCTTCCGGTAGTTAGCCATTTCATGTACTTTCCATTCCGATAAGTTATATTTTTTGATCATAATGTACCTAGTTCTGACCATCTTCCATTGCTTCCAGTAAATAGCCCTTATTCTTCGACGTAACCATTCATCTGCAGATGTTAGCAGTCTTTTCATATCGGCTAGGACAAAGTAGTTCACCCATCTTCTGTTAAAATGTGTCAGCTTTAGGCTCTATACTCAATTCCCCAACCATTGGTTCTTTATGTTATCTCTCTTATTCGGTTTTTCATCATGGATATGGACTTTGGATGAACTCTAAGTCTACTTTGACATACTGTATCAAAAAGATTTCTCTAAATCCATATCGACTATGTAGATGTATCCATCGTCTACATTCCATTAGCATTCTTTTAGTGCATCATGTACACCTCTTCATGTCTTCATGGACAAATGCCAAGGCTGTAGTCTGAAAACCGTTAGGGTGAACTAGGGACTTTTATCCACTAGATTGCGTCCGAGCTGTGCGCATATAAAAAGCAGATATTTTTCCTTTAAGGAAATATTATCTGCTTTTTTCTTATTTTAGTGTGCTAATTGGGATAAGCCTTTCATAAATATAAATAAGCAAAGGAGGAAAGTTATAATGTTAGCTAGAGACATAAAAAAAGAACCGAATATATCATGGCAGCAACCTATTCTGGAGTCACTGCCACAAAACATACAAGAAATAATAAAGAGAATACCTTTATCAGTCCGTCGCGATCTAGAGGAAATACGAATACGAGAAAATCGTCCCTTAATGATATATAGCCAGGGAAAAGATTATTTTGTCTGCAAAGATGGTTCTATAAACTCTCATATGGAACAAGCTTATATTATAACGAAAAATGATACCAGAAATATACTTCAGCTAATATCGGACTATTCCATATATGCCTTTGAAGAAGAATTAAGAAATGGGTACCTTACATTGCAGGGAGGACATCGGGTAGGAATAGCAGGCAAAATAGTATTAGATAAGGGATCAATAAGAACTATGAAACATATTCGTTCTTTCAATATCCGTATCTCTAAAGAAATAATTGGAGCTGCGGATAAAATCATACCTTATTTGATATCTGATAAAAAGCTATGTCATACACTAATTCTGTCTCCTCCTCAAATGGGGAAAACTACTATTTTGCGTGATATAGCCAGGAAAATCAGCGACGGATTTCCTGGATTCACTGGTGTTAAGGTGGGAATTGTAGACGAACGTTCAGAAATTGCCGGTTGTTGGCAGGGATTGCCTCAAAGAAATGTAGGAGTACGCACTGATGTATTAGATAGTTGTCCTAAAGCAGCTGGTATTATGATGATGATACGTTCCATGTCTCCTAATGTAATTATAACTGATGAAATAGGAAGAATGGAAGATGTGGATGCTATTCTGGAATCATTAAATGCAGGTATTAAGGTCATCACGTCTGCACATGCATCTGACTTGCAAGATGCAAAAAGAAGGCCTTTTCTTTTACGATTATTAAATAGCCATGTATTTGATCGAATTGCTGTTCTTAGCAACTCACGTGGAATAGGTACTCTAGAACAAGTATATGAAGGTAAAAATCACCAGCCTCTGTTGGCTCATCCAATAAGATGAAAGGAATAGACTACTATGTTTGTCAAGATACTTAATAGTTTTGTTATTGTTATAGCATCAACCTTATTAGGAAGAGAATTAGCAAATAAATATGTTAACCGTGTTAATGAATTAAGTGCTTTACAGGTTGCACTTTCTCGGTTGGAAACAGAGATTGAACATTATGCTTCCCGTCTCCCAGAAGCTATGATAAGGATTGGTAACTCAATTGGAGGAACAGCAGGAAAACTATTTTATATAGCGGGACAATCCTTAACAGAAAAGAGCAGCACATTATCAGAAGTCTGGAACACCTCTCTTGACCTTATGAAACCTGAATGGAGTCTAAGGCAGGAGGATTCTAAAATTTTACGTCGTTTCGGTGATCAACTAGGAAACAGTGACAGAGAGGGACAAATAAGGTTTATACGATTGACTCTAGCCCAACTACATGATGAGGAAGTAAAAGCCAGGGCAGCCAGAGAAAAATACGATAAAATGTATCGTAGTCTGGGACTGCTTGGTGGAATTGCTTTGGCTATAATTCTGCTATAAATGGAGGAACTTCATATGAATGTAGAAATTATTTTTAAAATTGCAGCTGTAGGTATATTAGTTGCTGTAGTCAATCAAGTTCTTTTGAAGGCAGGCAGGGAAGAATTAGCGATGATGACCACTTTAACTGGGTTGGTAATAGTCTTACTCATGGTAATAAATTTAATTAGTCAGTTGTTTCAAAGCGTTAAATCAATTTTTCGATTATATTAATCCAAATAAAACAGCAAGAAGACTATTAATATATTGACTATGGAGGTGCTGTTACAGATATGGATATTATGCAGATAACAATAATAGGTTTGCTTGCAGCATTGCTTGCTTTGATAGTAAAGCAAGAAAGACCAGAATTAGCTATTATGATTACTCTGACAACTGGGATTTTATTATTTCTTTTTGTTCTTGGAAACATTAAAACAATTGCTGACTTTATAGAAAAAATGACCCAGAAGGTTAATATAGACTCAATATATTTGACAACTGTATTTAAAGTAACAGGAATTGCATATATAACAGAATTCGGCTCGCAAATTTGCAAAGATACCGGCGAAGGAACCATTGCTTCTAAAATAGAGCTTGGAGGCAAAATATTGATAATGGTATTGGCTCTGCCTGTTTTGACAGCTTTAATGGAAGCGGTGCTAAAAATAATCCCATAGGAGATTCACTTATGAAAAAGAATGTATTATTTCTACTAATACTAGTAATTTTTACTCTATTTATTACCAATAGAGCATATGCAGCTCCGGATAAAGACGAAAGTTGGTTGGAAGATATTGATAATTTGTTAACGAAGCAGATAAATGAAATGAATACAGCAGAGTGGGAACATTATCTAAAATATGTGGAAGGAGATTATACAGTAATAATAGATGCAATATCAATTGATGATCTATTAAGAGATTTAGTGAAAGGCAACTTTTCTTTCTCCTGGCAAGACTTCTTTAATTATATAATTCGTGTATTTTTTAAAGAGTTTAGTTTTAATATTTCTTTAATGGCAAAAATTATAGTTATAGCAGTATTATGTGGAATATTTAAAAACATGAATGATTCCTTTGAAAGTCAGTCTGTTGGCGATACAGGGTATTATGTTTGTTATTTCATAATTATGTTCCTTGTTATTCAAAGCTTCTTATCGATATTATCTGTTAGCAGAACGGGTATAGAAAGAATGTTCGATTTTATGCTATTTCTTTTTCCAGTTCTAATGGGACTTCTTACCTCAGTAGGACATCTTAGCAGTGTTTCTGTAATGCAACCAGCAATTGCTGTATTAATAAGTACTGTAGGTTCAGTGCTTGCTAATATTGTATTCCCTCTTACTGCTTTATCTGCTGTTGTTACTCTGGTGAATCATATTAGTAAGCGAATACAAATACATAAATTAGGTAAATTATTAAATAATTTGTGTGCATGGATCCTTACATTGGTTTTTACTATATTTATAGGAGTATTGACTATACAAGGAGCTATTACTTCAGTATTTGATGGTGTTTCTATTAGAGCTGCTAAATTTGCAGTTGATACTTTCGTACCTATTATTGGAAAAGTTTTCTCTCAATCTTTAGATGTAATAATTGGTTGTTCTTTATTGATAAAAAACGCTGTTGGTGCAGCCGGGTTAATTACCATTACTCTACTTTGCCTAGCACCGGCAATAAAGATTATTTCTCTTCTCTTCCTATACAAATTTGCAGGTGCCTTGCTGGAACCAATAACGGATGAAAGAATAACGAAGGCTCTAAACGGAATAGCAAACGTACTTATCGTCATAAGTATTACAGTTATTGGGATTGCATTAATGTTCTTCTTAACTATAACACTAATAATAGGTACAGGAAATACAAGTTTAATTATGAGGTGAATTTATAATGAAAGAACTTGTCAGTCACTGGATATCTAATCTTGCAGTAATCGCAATACTAGCTGCTTTAGTAGATATGGTTCTGCCTGATGGAAACTTTCGTAAATATACTGGTTTTATATTTGGGTTGTTAATTCTGATTCTAATTTTACAACCTTTACTGTTATTAGTAAGAGAAATACCGAATCTTGATATTCGGGTTATTAAAAACACTGCGAATCATCAGAAGCAAGTCCTTTCGATACATGAATTACAGGGAAAAGTAAACAAAGAAAAAGAGTTGGAAAGATTGTTACGTGAAAAGTTAGAGAAAAAATTAGCATTAGAATTAGAGCAAAGAAAAGGCATAATCAGCCCGAAAATTACTATTATGTTTAGTAAAAAGAACGGAAAGATAGATTTCTCTAATATTTATAAAATAGATATAAATTGTTATGTTAAGGATGAAAAAACTCTTATTAATCCAATAGTCATTGATACAAGAAACAATTCATATAACAAGCATCCAAATAGTAATAAAACATTGAGTGAAGATGAAGTAATGGAAATTAAACAGTTGGTATCTAATTTGTACGAAATTGATACTGACATAGTTACTGTAAATGGGCGCTAATCTAAACAAATGAAAGATAAATGCTAGTTATTATTTAAAGACAAATATTGGAAAACTTAAGATCATAGAAGAAGGAGGAAAAGAGCATTGAAAAAAGATATTGCTTTCAAAAAATTTTTTGACAAGCTGAAAAAAATCAATAACATAGAGTATTTTATCTTTATTTTAGCCATAGCAATAATAGTAGGTTTGTTCGGCAATTGGTTTCATCCCAAACAGAAAATTCAGGAAACAAGCAGTGTGGCAAATAATAACACTGATTCATCGTTTGATACACTAAATGATGATAAAGTGAATCCCGAATATCGCCTAAAAGAAGTGCTTTCGTCAATAAAAGGCGCAGGAAAAGTAGAAGTCATGATAACTTACCGTGCAGGAACAGAATTAGTACCTGCCATGAATATTGTAGAATCCAATATTGAAACTGAAGAGCACGATAGCAATGGTGGTATTCGCAAAGTTGTACAAAGTGAGATTAATACTCAACCTGTCAGCTTGACTACATCAGAGGGAAACCAACCTTTGATAACCAAAGAAATTCAGCCTGAAGTATTGGGCGTTATTATCGTGGCCGAAGGAGCCGAAGATATAAAAGTTCGAATGGAATTGCAAAAGGCAGTACAAACTTTGCTTGGCATTAAGTCTAGCCAAGTAGAAATATTTATAATGAAAGAGGGAGAATAAAATGATGAAAAAAATGTTTGTTATTCGTAAAAAGAATATAGTATTGGGTTTACTAGTTATTCTACTGATTGCAGCAGGTTATTTAAATTTTATTTACAATCATAATCTTGTCCCCGTGAATTTAACTAAAAACATGACGCCAGCAGCAGAATCAAACAATGAAAGCAGCAAGATAAAAGTATCAAATCTGGACGATGATAAAAGCTCGTATTCGGATGAGGACAGTAAGAATAATCATGATGATACTGCAATAACTACTTCCTCGGCCTTTTTCCGTGATTATCGCTTTGAAAGAGAACAAGAACGCAGTAAAGAAGTGGCTTATATAAAATCCATAGTAGAGAACCCAAACTCCGATGAAGAAATGGTAAAGGAAGCACAATCTCAATTATTAGAGATTACTTCTAATATGGAATCAGAACTAGTAATTGAAAATCTAATTAAAGCAAAAGGCTTTCCTGACGCCATTGTCATTATACACCGGGAGAATGTAAATGTAATAGTAGACAAACCAGAGCTCGTCCCAGAAGAAATAGCAATTATACTTGATATAGTAAAACGCGAATCCGGGATAGAAACCAATAATATAAAGATCATACCCAAGATTTAGGTTTATATGGCGGAAACTATTTGTAACGATAGTATTTTTTTGATATAATTAAAACACAAATCGATATAGGAGGTGGAAATTTTGACACAACAATCTTCAGAGGATTATGGTAAAGTTACCTTTGCAGATGAAGTAGTAGCAATTATAGCAGGTTTGGCAGCGATGGAGATTGAGGGAGTAGCAGCAATGAGCGGTGGTATCGCAGGCGGAATTGTGGAAAAATTGGGAAGAAAAAACTTGGCAAAAGGTGTTAAAGTTGAAGTTGGAGAAAAAGAAGCTGCGATCGATCTCTTTATAATAGTAGATTATGGCATCAGAATTCCAGAATTAGCTTGGAATGTACAGGAAAATGTAAAAAAGGCTGTTGAGAATATGACTGGCTTAAATGTAATAGAAGTCAACATACATATCCAAGGTGTAAATTTTGAAAAAGAGATAAAAGTTGAGGAACCGGAACCAAAGGTTAAATAAATATAAAACCCTCTGATTATTCAGAGGGTTGCTGGTATTTAGACTAAAATACATACTTTTTTGAAAGGAAGATACTGATGAAGATGAGACTCGCGGATCGTATCCTGCTATCAATAATAACATTATTCTTAATGCTATTGGCAATAGGTTTATTGATGTTTACTCTGAAAATAATACCAAATATATTGATTGATAAGTTCATATTTAACATGCAAAATGGCGAATCTATGGTAATTTCAATTCTACTATCTATTATGCTATTATTAATAAGCCTCCGCCTTTTTATCGCAAGCTGGCAACGAAAAAAACCTATCAGTGCTGTTTTATCTTCTACTGAATTAGGCTCTATTGGTATTTCAGTTACTACTTTGGATACTCTTGCTCAAAAAACTGTAAATACATTCCAAGAAGTTTGTGAAGTCAAAAGCTTAGTAATTCCTGACCCGGCAGGAACTCGAATTCAACTGAGAATCATTGTCTTGCCTGATGTCGCTATTCCGGAACTTGCACGTAATATCCAGAATAAGGTAAAGGAGTATGTAGAGTCTATTTCTGGTGTAAAAGTTAATGAAGTACAAGTTTACATCGAAAATCTAAAAGTAAATAAGCCGGTTCGGGTTGAATAGGAGGAAGATAAATGAAAGAGTTTCTATTGGCCTTTTTCGAAAACCATAAAGGAAAAACCATCGGCATTCTTTGCGGATTGATTTTTGGTGTATTCATTCTACTGATAGGCTTTTGGCGGGTCTTGCTACTACTTCTGTGTATATTGCTTGGATACTGGCTAGGAAGCTTTCATGATAATAATGAGAGTTTTTATTCCTTTTTGAACAAGATATTGCCAAGTGGAATTCGAGATAAAATGGAACAACAATAAAAAAATAAGAATAACCCTAGGAGGATAACATGGCAAGAAAGTCAGCAAGAGAAGCTGCGATGTGTTTGCTATATCAAAGTAATTTTAATAACGAATCTGATCTAAATGCGTTAAAGAATATGGTTGCAGAATGGGATTTAGATGATAATGATATATTATATATTAAAGATATAATATCCGGATATAATCGAAACATGAAAGAAATTGACAGCATAATTGAATCTAATAGTATCGGATGGAAATTTGATCGTATTGCCAAGGTTGATTTATCAATTTTACGACTTGCAGTATATGAAATATTATACCGAGACGATATTCCTGTTAATGTTTCTATTAATGAAGCAGTAGAATTAGCTAAAAAATACAGTGGAGAAAAAACTGGTTCTTTTATTAATGGAATATTAGGGAATTTCTACCGCAGTCTAAAAAAATGAATAACGAAAACAATGAAACTTATTAAAAATACAAGTATAAACGTGTTTTTATAAAGTATTCAGATACATATACATGTTGGAAAGGAAAGAAATACCATGTCAATCATTATAGATGGGAAAGCCATTTCAAAGAGAATAAGAGAGTCCATCAAAAGAAAAGTTGATGAATGCAAAATGAATGGACTGATACCTAACCTGTCTGTTGTCCTTGTCGGAGAAGATCCGGCTTCTAAAGTATATGCACGAAATAAGCAAAAAGCTTGCAAAGAAGTAGGTATTAAGTCTACAGTGGTAAAATTGGAAGAAAATACTTCAGAGCAGGAACTCCTAGAAATCATTTATAGATTAAATCAAGATAATACGATACACGGTATATTAGTACAATTACCATTGCCAAATCATATAGATGAAAAACGCATCATTAACGCTATAGACCTTTCTAAGGATGTCGACGGATTCCATCCCATGCATTCTGGTATGTTAATGAATGGACAAGCTATTTTAGAACCATGCACACCAAAAGGAATTATACGCTTAATAGAGGAGACAAAACAAAATATTGAAGGAAAAAACGCAGTAGTGATTGGACGAAGTAATATTGTAGGCAAACCTGTGGCTATAATGCTTCTACAAAAGAATGCAACTGTCACGATTGCCCATTCCAGAACAGAAAATCTTGCAAAGCTGGCAAGTACAGCTGATATTTTAGTTGTAGCTATTGGTAAACCACGATTTATTGATAGAAATTATGTAAAAGAAGGAGCTATAGTTATTGACGTTGGCATAACAAGCGTAAATGGCGCCTTGGTCGGTGATGTAGATTTTGACGATGTTAAGGAAAAAGCCGGTTATATAACCCCTGTTCCAGGCGGAGTAGGGCCTATGACGATAACTATGTTATTAGAGAATACATTAATTGCAGCAAAAGGTGCTATATGAATAACGTCATACTTTCTGTCCATCAACTAAATGATTACGTCCGGGTTTTGCTGGCCAGAGATCCATTGTTGCAAATGGTAAAAGTTCGTGGAGAAATTTCTAATTTTAAGCATCATTCATCAGGACATATGTACTTCTCATTAAAGGATGAACAGGATAAAATACAATGCGTTTTATTTAAACAAAGAAGTTCAGGTATTCGCTTTTATCCTCAAAACGGAATGAAAGTAGTGATTAGCGGTACTGTTTCCATTTACAAGCGGGAAGGACAATATCAGCTATATGTGGAAGAAATGACAATGGATGGATTAGGAGACCTTCATCTCGCTTTTGAGAGGTTGAAAAAAAAGTTGCGAGAGGAAGGCCTTTTTGATGATACGCATAAAAAGCCTTTACCTACATTGCCAAAAAAGGTAGCTGTTATCACTTCTCCAACTGGAGCAGCAATAAAAGATATAATCCGAGTTGTTCGTCAGCGTAATCCCTATGTAGATATATTGATTATTCCAGTTGCGGTACAGGGTAATGACGCTGCTAATCAAATTGCAAAAGCAATAGATTATGCCAATACCAGAAAAGACATTGACTTGATTATTACAGGACGAGGCGGCGGTTCCATAGAAGAACTATGGGCTTTTAACGAAGAAGTGGTAGCCAGAGCAATATTTAACTCCAGATTACCAGTTGTCACTGCAGTAGGGCATGAAACAGACTATACTATTGCAGATTTTGTAGCTGATATCAGAGCGGCTACACCATCTAATGCAGCGGAACTAGCTGTCCCTGAAGCTGATGTTTTACAATCTAATATAAATATCCTTAGAAAAAATTTGATAGATGGAATCAATAACTATTTACAGAAAAAGAATTATGAGCTCAGTTTACTACAAGATAGCTATGTGTTTAAAACACCATACTTGTTTGTAGCACAACATAATCAATATTTAGATCAACTGTTTCAAAAATTAAATAATGCTATTATGTATGGTATGAAGGAAAAAAAAGAGCAACTAGCAAGGTTAGCAGCATCATTGCAAGCTCTTAGCCCATTAAAGGTGCTTTCCAGAGGTTATGTGATTGCTACTCCATACGGCCAAGAAACACCGATAAGTTCTGTTAATGAACTTTCACCTGCACAAAATATTATCTTAAAGTTACAAGATGGGCAAGTTAGCTGCACAGTAAATGAAATAACTTATCAGACGATGAAAAAAATTGACTCTATTTACTAAGTATTTAGGAAATGAGACCTGAAAGACATCTGGTAGACTAAATAAGGGAAAGGACTACATATTGAGACTAAAAAGTGTGAAATAATATGAAAAAAGGTAACATAAAATGAACGCTCATTTCCAGGAAGTAATAGTTGTTTGACAATTTCCAATATACCAGCGATATTCCGGATCTCATTCATTTATAACAAAAATGAAGTAAAAGGAGCATAACACATGGAAATAAAATCATTTGATAAGATTCAAAATATTACCTATGAGGACGCAGTTAAGGAATTGGAAACAATTGTAGATACCTTGGAAAAAGGTAATGTTACATTAGAAGAATCTTTAACTCTATTCAAAAAAGGTGTGGAATTAACTAGCTTTTGTAATCAAAAATTAACCGAGGCACGTGGTATAGTCCAGCTCTTGACACGAAGTCAAACAGGAGACATAGAAGAAATAGAGCTTGATCTTGAAGAAGAGGAGCTGAAATAGTGTATGGATTTTAATGCTGTTTATCAAACTAAAGTAGATTATCTTCAAAGCGGGCTAACTACACTTATTAAAAATCGTTCAGGCCATCCAACTTTGTTAAAAGCTATAGAATACAGCTTGCATTCAGGCGGAAAAAGATTGCGCCCAGTACTTTTTCTATCTGCTTATGAACTGGCTTGTCAAAACAACACTAATAATAATATACGAATAAGAGATAATGCAGTTTTGGCTATGGCCTGTGCTCTTGAAATGATTCATACTTATTCATTAATTCATGATGATTTACCTGCCATGGACAACGATGACTATCGTCGTGGAATTCCCACCAATCACAAAGTGTTTGGAGAGGCTATGGCAATCTTGGCTGGAGATGGTTTACTGAATCTGGCTTATGAAGTAATGCTGGAACATATACCTAAAGAATCAGAGCTGCTTTTCAGATATGTGAAGGCTTTGTTAATCATTGCCCGTTCTGCAGGGATATCTGGCATGATAAGTGGACAAAGTGCTGATATAGAAAACCAAGGTAAACCTTTATGCGAAGATACTCTTCATTATATCCACACCCATAAAACAGAAGCACTAATAACAGCTTCACTTCAGGCAGGAGCTTTACTTGGCCATGATTCACCTGAGCTATTCAATGCTGTTACAGGGTATGGTAAAGCTTTAGGACTTGCTTTTCAGATTACTGACGATATACTAGATATTACTGGTGATATTGCTCAATTAGGTAAAAACACCGGAAAGGATGAAAAGTTAGGCAAACAGACTTATCCGGCAAGATATGGTTTAGAACGTTCTAAAAACCTGGCTAGAAAATATATATACCAAGCTGTCTCTTATATAGATGTGTTTGGAGTAAAAGCAGAGTTCTTAAAAGTTTTGGCACTAAACATACTAAATAGGAAACATTGAGGTGGTCGACTTTGTTATTCATTAAAGAATTATCATATAACAAAGTTCTCTGGATCAGTATACTTGCATGGTTTGTTGCCCAATGTATAAAAGTTATTTTAACTATTATATTAGGAAAAAAGTTGGATTTAACCCGCTTTGTCGGTTCTGGAGGAATGCCGAGCTCACATTCGGCATTAGTTGTTAGTATGTCTACATCCATTGGTATGCAGGAAGGATTTCGCTCTGTAGTATTTGCTTTGTCCGTAGCCGTTGCTCTGATTGTTATGTATGATGCTGCAGGAGTTCGCAGAGCTGCAGGAAAGCAGGCAGAGGTCTTAAATGATATTTTAGAGGAATTTCAAGCACATAGGGATATACCAGAAGAAAAACTAAAAGAATTATTAGGACATACACCGGTAGAAGTTATTGCAGGAGCTGCCCTAGGCATATTAGTATCTATTATATTAAATTAAGCAACAAACTAAAGTACTTTGGCTTTGGTCAATTTAATGTTTTCTGAATTTCTTGAAGGTTGCTAATATGTATGTTATATTTTAGTTTGCATTACTAATTGATTTTTAGAATCTAAGTAAATGCGAATTAAAGAGAGGTAAATAGATGAAATTACTAGAAAAAATAAAAGAACCACATGATTTAAAAAAATTATCAATTAAAGAAATGGAATTTTTAGCTCAAGAAATACGACAGTTTATATTGGAAAATGTTGCTGAAACGGGAGGTCATCTGGCATCTAATCTCGGTGTAGTAGAATTGACGCTTGCTATACATTATGTTTTTGATAGTCCAATTGATAAAATAATTTGGGATGTAGGCCACCAAAGTTATGTGCACAAAATTTTAACTTCACGCAAGGAACTCTTTTCTACTCTTCGCAGGTTTGGCGGACTTAGTGGTTTTCCAAAGCGAAGCGAGAGTATTCACGACGTTTTCGAAACAGGACATAGCAGCACCTCATTGTCAGCTGCATTAGGAATGGCTAAGGCGAGAGATTTAAAAAAAGAAAAATATAATGTTATAGCTGTAATCGGTGATGGAGCCTTAACCGGGGGAATGGCTTTAGAAGCGTTAAATGATGCAGGAAGACTGGAAAGCAACCTTATTATTATTTTAAACGATAATGAAATGTCTATTGCTCCTAATGTAGGAGCAATGTCATCTTATCTCTCAAAAATTCGTTCCAATCCTCGTTACAAAAAAGTAAAAAAAATAGTATCTAAATTGCTTCATAGTTTCCCGTGGTGTGGTAACTGGCTTGCTGAAAAAATCGAAAAATTAAAAAACAGTTTTAAATACTTATTTGTGTCGGGTGTTCTATTTGAGGAACTTGGTTATACCTATATGGGTCCTGTAGATGGTCATGATTTACCGATGCTAGTTCGCTATTTGAACCAAGTAAAGCAAATACAAGGTCCTACCTTAATTCATGTAGTTACCCAAAAAGGAAAGGGATATTATTACTCAGAAACTAACCCAGTGCAGTATCATGGTGTATCTCCATTTGATTTAAAAAAAGGGAAAAGAAAGGATTTGCACAGCAACGGTCTAATTACATTTTCTGATACTTTAGGACTGTATTTGGTACATCTAGCGCGCCAGTTTCCTGAATTAACAGCGATTACCGCTGCCATGCCGCAAGGAACCGGATTGGTTCATTTTCAGAAAGCCTATCCCCATCGTTTTTTTGATGTAGGTATTGCCGAACAACATGCAGTAACATTTGCTGCTGGTATGGCCGCAAATGGCTTAAAACCTGTTGTTGCCGTATATTCCACATTCCTACAAAGGGCGTACGATCAAATACTTCACGATGTATGCAGGCAAAACCTGCCTATAATTTTTGCTATAGATCGTGCGGGATTAGTAGGGGAAGATGGAGATACTCATCATGGGGTATTTGACATTAGCTTCCTTAGACATATTCCCAACTTAATAATAATGACACCTAAAAATACTGAAGAGCTGAAAAACATGCTTGACTTTGCCTTAAAAGCAAATTGTCCTGTAGCAATCAGATATCCTAAAGAAACCAGCAAAAAGCTTGCTGACCTACCTTCAGGACCAATTCACAATTTTGATTGGGAAGTTCTACAAGATGGCCGAGAAGTCGCTATCTTAGCAACAGGTTCTATGGTTGAAAACGCACTGGACACAGCAAATTTCTTAAATAATTATGGAATCTATCCAACTGTCGTCAATGCGCGGATAATTAAACCATTGGATAGAATCCTTCTGGATAATTTAGCATACAACAATTTTTCTCTTCTAGTGACAATGGAAGATAATGTGATACAGGGTGGATTTGGCAGTGCAGTTAATGAATATATCATTGGGCTGCATGAAAGTATAAAAGTCATAAATATAGGTATTTCAGATAAATTTATAGAACATGGTACTATTCAGGAACTTAAAGCATCACTAAATTTAGATACAGTTTCATTAGCAGAAAAAATACTCAACCATACTGATAAGGGGGTATTATATGCAACACCAGAAAAAAGAAAGAGTTGATGTACTGTTGGTTGAACGTGGTCTTGCAGATAGCCGTGAGAAAGCAAAACGTTTAATTATGGCAGGTTTGATCTTTGCAGATCAACAACGAATTGATAAACCAGGCATCAGAATTCCTTTGGATAGTTGCTTAATTATAAGAGGAAATGAAAACCCCTATGTCAGTAGAGGTGGCCTGAAACTGGAAAAAGCATTAAATCGTTTTTCAGTAACTGTTAAAGATCGCATTTGGATGGATGTTGGAGCATCTACGGGAGGGTTTACTCATTGCCTATTATGTAATGGTGCAAGAAAAGTATATGCAATAGATGTAGGATATGGACAATTAGCATGGAAATTAAGGCAAGATCCCAGAGTTGTTGCAATGGAGAAAACCAACATTCGTTACTTAAAAAAAAGTGATTTGAAAGATATCCCGGAAGGTGCAGTTATTGATGTGTCTTTTATATCTCTAACACTTGTATTGCCTGTTGTTATCGATCTTCTAAATGAAAAAAGTACTATAATTGCTCTTGTTAAGCCTCAGTTTGAAGTAGGAAAAGGGAAGGTGGGAAAAAAAGGAGTTGTTCGGGATGCCAACTTGCACATTGAAGTTTTAGAATCATTAACTGAATTCATTAAAACATTATGCTTAGAGTTTAGGGGTTTAGATTTTTCACCTATTACTGGACCGGAAGGCAACATAGAGTTTTTAATGCATATTGAAAAAGGTGAATATGTTAATGAATCTAAATGCATCCCTGCAATTAAAGATATTGTTTATGAAGCTCATAAATTTTTCAAAGATAAGTAGGTGTAAACATGATAAGAGTTGGAATAGTCTCAAATTTAACAAAAGATACTACAGGTGAATATACGAGAAGAGTGGTGCTTGGGGTTCTTGAACGCAATATGCAACCATTGGTTACTAGCCCCGTGTATCAGCTAATTAAAATAGGTGATGTAGTAGATGAAAGTGAACTATACGAGTTTTCAGATTTAATTTTAGTATTAGGTGGCGATGGAACAATCCTGCAATCTTCTCGTAAAGCAGCTGAATTTCAAAAACCGATTCTAGGTATTAATATAGGACATCTTGGTTTTTTGGCTGAAGCAGAAATGACTAATTTATCTTCCATTCTGGATGCCTTATCATCAAAATCCTTTGACATTGACAGAAGAATGATGTTAGAAGTACAATTAAAAAGAGAAGGAAAAATTGTAAATAAGTCTTTGGCTTTAAATGATGTTAATATTTATAAAGGGTCTTATAGTCGTATGATACACTTAAATCTTTGGATCGATGGAGAATTTGTAAATTATTATGCAGCAGATGGATTGCTTATTTCTACTCCTACAGGTTCAACGGCTTATTCTTTGTCAGCCGGAGGTCCTATTATCTATCCGGGAATGGAATGTATGTTGGTAACCCCTGTATGTCCACATACCTTAACATCCAGGCCTATTGTGGCTGACGCCTCTTCCATAATTGAGGTTGAAGGTACAAATAAGAGTAGAAATGTAATAGTTACAGTAGATGGACAAGAAGCAGTACCCTTACAAACTGGAGATCGAATCATAGTATTTAAATCAAAATTTGAGACACAATTAATACGTATTTTTGGGTATAGCTTTTATCATTTATTACGAAGCAAATTATCATCACGAAAGGAGTAATATTTTTCCACGTAGTGTAAATAGAATGGGGAGATTAGAATGAAATACAATAGACAAGCCATGATTCTGAAGATAATAGAAGAAAAAGATATTGAGACTCAGGAAGAATTGGTAAAGGAACTACGTAACAGAGGAATGGATGTTACTCAGGCAACAGTTTCCAGGGACATTAAAGAATTAAGACTGGTAAAAGTAATGAGTAAAACCGGGGGTTCCAAATATGCTACTATTGAACGTCAGGATTCTGATATCTCTGAACGTTTGTTTCGAGTATTTTCAGAATCTGTAATCTCTATAGAGCACGCTAAAAACCTAATTGTAATAAAAACCATTGTCGCAGGTGCACAAGGCGCAGCTTCAGCCATTGATGCTATGAATTGGCCTGAAGTTATAGGATGTATCGCTGGAGATGATACAATTCTGGTGGTAGTACGTGATGATTCTTTAATAGAAGATGTATTACGGCGTTTTTCAAAAATGATGCGTCAATAAGCTTTATGCTTGGGGGTATTAGATGATACTAGAAATATCCATAAAAAATATCGCTTTAATTGACGAACTGATAATCGAATTTGGGGAAGGGTTTAATGTATTAACCGGTGAGACAGGCGCAGGCAAATCCATAATAATTGATTCTGTAAATTTAGCCCTTGGAGAAAGAGCAGATCGAGAACTAATACAAACAGGCAAAGATTTTGCCCGTGTAGAAATGCTTTTCTCATTAGACGATACTAGCAATAAAATTAAAGAAATACTAGCAGATATGGGGATACCATTAGAAGAGGATGGAAGTCTCCTTATAATGCGTGAAATAACATTACAAGGCCGTAATCTTTGTAAGGTAAATGGTCGCACTGTCACTTTGTCCATGCTAAGGGAAATTAGCAGTCATCTGGTTGATATTCATGGTCAACATCAACATCAATCTTTATTAAATCCAGACTCACACATTGAATTATTAGATAAATTAGGCGGCATCGAACTTGAAAAGCAAAAATCAAAAGTTCAAGACGTTTGGTCTGCCCTTCAAACCGTTAATAAAGAAATTATAAAACTCCAAAACTGGAATAAGGATGGCGAGCGTCGTAAGGATATTTTACGCTATCAGATCGAGGAGATTTACAATGCCTCTCTTCAACCTGGCGAGGAAGAGGAAATTAGAAGAGAAAGAGCCATCTTGATTAATGCTGAAAAAATTGCTAATGCAGTAGCATCAAGTTATTATGAGCTTTATTCAGGCGATGCAAATAGTGTTTCAATAATTGATAAGCTATCCAAAATCATCAGCCAACTTGAAGAAATTGAAGGAATTGATGATTCATTAGATTCTATTCTGGAGGGTCTTAGAAGCATTCTATATACTTTAGAGGATTTATCCCATGAATTGAGATCTTATAGAGATAATTTTGATTTTGATCCAGGTCGATTAGCAGAATTAGAAAACAGATTGGAACAAATCTTTTCATTGAAACGTAAATATGGGAACACTATTGAAGAGATATTAAATTTAAAAGAAAGTTTAGAAAAAGAACTAAATGTTTTAGAGAACAGTCAGGAACGACTAGATGAACTAATAACAACTTACAATAAACTATATAAATTAGTAATTGAACGATGTAGTAAACTTTCAGAAATGAGAAAAAAGTGCGCACTTCTGCTTGAACAGAGGTTAGCAAACGAGTTGGCAGATCTTAACATGAATCGTGCTAATTTTGTAGTGTCAATAACATCTCCCGAATTTGCTAATGAAGATTCTACCGATATTAAAGGAATAACAAGGAACGGTTTTGATACAGTTAATTTTTTAATTTCTACTAATGCAGGTGAACCTTTAAAACCTTTAGAAAAAATTGTTTCTGGAGGAGAAATGTCTAGGCTGATGCTTGCATTTAAAACAATTTTAGGTGATTTGGATGAAATTCCAACTATGATATTTGATGAAATTGATGTAGGTATAAGCGGCAGAACAGCACAAAAAGTAGCCGAAAAAATTTGTTCTATTTCCAGAAATCGTCAAGTTATATGTGTGACTCATCTCCCACAGATAGCAGCAATGGCAGATAAACATTTTGCCATAGAGAAATTGGAAGCAGATGGACGAACTCGAACTGTAGTAAACAAATTAAACTATAATGAACGAAAAAAAGAAATTGCCAGACTTATTGGAGGTACATTGTTAACTCCATTGAGTCTGGAACATGCAGACGAATTAATTAAATCTGCTTTACTTATTAAAGAAAACCACAAATGAAGTTCTATCTAAACTTCGATATCACTCTTTCACATATTCCCAGTATAAATCACGACTGTAAGGTTACCTTAAAATTAGTTATAATCTATTTTTTTTCAAACAGAAAACGAGGATGCAGGAGCGTGAAAGATGATAAAGAAAAGGAAAAAGAAAATAATTGGGGTTTTACTAACAGCATTACTACTAGTATTTAATTATTCGTCAATGGTGCAGGAGATTGTCCGATTTCCTGCTGAATTGCAATTGTTCGAAGGAGATACCCAAATATTAGAATTCGATTTGCCCATACGAGCAAAAATCCGAAATGAACAAAATGAAGTGAACGTTTTAAAATTTAATGGGGATTCCTTGATAAATAAGAAAACATATAATATTAATGAACCTTTATATATAGAGCCTATTACGCAAGGGAATGTAAACTTAGAATTAATGCTATTTGGTTTCTTTCCTATTAAGCAATTAACCATACATGTAACATCGCCTAAAAGGTTAATACCGGGAGGAAATTCAATCGGTGTTTCGCTCTATACCGATGGTGCATTAATTGTAGGCACTTCGGATGTAACAGATAAACATGGAATTACTCACTTCCCAGCTATAGATGCCGGTTTACTGCCTGGTGACATTATAACAAAGGTTAACGGTGTAGCTGTAAAAGATGCGACGCATTTATCCCATTTGGTAAACAAGGTAAAGGGCAAGGAAGTTGAATTGGAATATAAAAGAGATAATCGTGTTCTTATTGCCCGTATTCGTCCAGTGGCAGACGAAAGAGATTCAAAATATAGACTTGGCCTCTGGGTTAGAGATAGTACTGCTGGGGTCGGAACGTTAACATTTATAGACCCGGAAACTCAATATATGGGTGCGCTCGGGCATGCTATAACAGATGTTGATACCGGCACTTTGCTATCTGTAAAAGGTGGAGAAATATCTGAATCTACCATTATTGATGTAAAAATTGGAAAAAAGGGGCTTCCCGGAGAATTGGTAGGCAATTTTTCTCATGACCGAAAGGTTCTTGGTAAAATAATCAAGAATACTGGATTTGGTATTTATGGAAAATCCATTAGCAAAATACAGAATCCTATATACAAGGCTCCTTTGCCAATAGCATATCAATATCAAGTCAGACCTGGGAAAGCTACTATACTGACAACAGTTGATGACAAAGGTATTCAGGAATATGATATTGAAATCATTAGGGTAAACAGACAGACATCACCAAATCCCAAAGGTTTAGTTTTAGAAATTACAGATACAAGATTATTAGAAAAAACAGGCGGTATCGTTCAGGGTATGAGTGGCAGCCCCATAATACAGAATGGAAGAATTATAGGTGCAGTAACTCATGTTTTCGTAAACGATCCAAAAAAAGGCTATGGTATTTTTATAGAATGGATGTTGGATGAAGTGAATAAAATAATAGATTAGAACAGACAGTAATACGCACATTTATTTTTCCTAATCATAACCTTTCTTCCTAGCAGGATTACCAGCTATTTTGTCGAATATATAGATCGAACAGGAAATCCAGGAAGCATTTAGCAAATCTCATTTTTTATAAATGTGATATAGGGGTGTTTTTATGAATGACAGGATAACTGTACTCATTGCTGATGATAATAAAGATTTTTGTAATATAATAGCTGAATATTTATCTAAACAGGATGATATGGAAGTTGTAGCCGTGGCTTATGATGGAGTTGAAGCATTAGACCTAATTCACAAACTTCAGCCGGATTTAGTGGTTTTAGACATTATAATGCCTCAAATGGATGGGTTAGGAGTATTGGAGAAACTTAACGAGGAGAAAATGGAACAAAAGCCTAAGATAATAATTCTTTCTGCTGTTGGCCAGGATAAAATTACACAACGAGCAATTTCATTAGGTGCTGATTATTATATCGTTAAACCTTTTAATCTGGAAATTTTTTTAAGGCGTATTCGAGAGTTGACATTCCATCAACATACTTCGTCCTATCTCATTCAGAGAGCACCTTCCTATATCTTTAATACTAAGCCACAAAGTAAAAAAAATGAGAAGAATCTGGAATCTGATATAACAAGTATTATCCATGAAATCGGTGTACCCGCCCATATTAAAGGATATCAATACCTAAGAGAGGCCATTACCATGGTAGTAAATGATATGGATCTATTAAGCGGTATAACCATAAAACTATATCCTGGTATAGCTAAAAAATTTAATACCACCCCCAGCCGAGTAGAGCGTGCAATTCGCCATGCCATCGAAGTGGCATGGAGTCGCGGAAGAATAGAAACCATAAATAAATTATTCGGGTATACAATCCATGATGAAAAAGGAAAACCAACCAACGGAGAGTTTATTGCAATGATAGCTGATAAATTGCGTATGCAGACTCGAAATACATAGTGAATTCATATGATTCAAAAAACAAGAATGCCTAGTGTATATATTATTGAATAAAAATTATAAGAAGATCCATTAAGGTTTAGTACCATTTAGGATCTTCTTTTTTATGCAATGTATAAAACGAATATTAAAGCTAAGAATACTAGTATTCTTAGTTTGGAGTGCAAAAAAATGATTCGCGGAACTGCTAAAAAGGATATGAAGACCAAAAAGCTAATAGATCGACTTTCATCATCTGATATTGCTGTAATTTATCATCAGGATTTGGATGAAGTAGCAGCTATCCATTTAGCAGAAAAAAAAGTAAAGGCAGTTATCAATTGTGATC
>Ga0209537_1001494_pt1 | contig 26186 bp, 21 predicted proteins | sample BioPla4DNA1_FD_187698 | JGI IMG/M metagenome (GOLD analysis project Ga0209537, IMG submission 187698) | Biogas fermentation microbial communities from Germany - Plant 4 DNA1 (SPAdes) (version 2) | ecosystem: Engineered > Bioreactor > Anaerobic > Digestate | place: Bielefeld, North... | reverse complement strand
ACATGCTTCCTGGTTATGCTGAATCCAAGCCCGCGCCCCGCGCCGGTAACTATTACCGTTCTGCCCGGTCCAGCCTTGTCGAAGTACTGCATGGCCGCCTCCTGTTTTTGTAGCTTTCTTGTCGCTGCAGTTGCATTTGCAGTTTCCATGCCGGCACTGCTGTTCTTCTCTGCTGCAGCAGCTGCTTTTTTGCAGTCTCCTTGCTGCCGTTACCGCATTTTTTGTGGTTTCACTGCAGCCGCCCTTTTGCAGTTCCCCTGCCGCCGCTGCCACCTTTTTGTTTCCCTGCTGCAGCAGTGGCTTTTTGCGTCTCGTTGCTACCGTTACCGCTCTTTTGCGTTCCTGCTGCCTCTGCCGCTTTTTACAGTTTCCCTGCCGCCGCTGCAGCTGCTTTTGCGGTTTCCCTGCCCAGCGCTGTCGCTTTTTTACGGTTTCCCTGCTGCCGCAGCTGCTTTTTTGTGGTTCCCCTGCCGCCGCAGCTACTTTTTTGCAGTTTTCCTGCTGCTGATGCCGCTTTTGCGATTTCCCTGCCGCTGCAGCTGCTTTTGTTGTTTCACTGCCAGCGCTGTCGCTTTTTTGTTTCTTTAACACATTGAACGCGCCCTCACCGTCTCCCGCAGCAGTCTCGCAATGATCAACAGCGCGCAGCCTGTTACCTCACCGAAAACTTGTAGACCGTCGTGTGCCTGTATTCTTCTCCTGCCTTGAGGAAAGGTGATGGGAAATGCCTGTGTTTTGTACCGTTGGGGAAATACTGCGTCTCAAGGCAGAGAGCGCTCCTCTTGTCGTACACGGCGCCGCCCTTGCCCGTGACACGGGTTATCATGTTGCCCGAGTAGAACTGTATGCCGGGCTTCGTGGTGTACACTTCCATAAGCCTTCCGCTCTTCGGATCATAAAGCTCGGCAGCTTTTTCAGGCTCTTTCCCGCTGACGTTGAGTACCCAGTTGTGGTCATAACCCAGTCCGCAGGCTATCTGCTCATAATCCGATCCGACACCTTCCCTTACCGGTTTCGGCGTCCTCAGGTCCATCGGGGTGCCCGCCACGTCCCTTATTTCTCCGGTAGGGATACATTCGTTGTTTATAACGGTGAATCGGTCCGCATTTATCATTATCAGGTGGTCCAGGATGTCTCCGGACCCGTGGCCGGACAGGTTGAAATACGCGTGGTTGGTGAGGTTCACGACAGTGTCCTTGTCAGACACGGCGAAATAATCGATCCTGAGGCTGTTGTCATCTGTGAGTGTATATGTGACCTTTACATCGAGGTTCCCCGGATAATTCTCTTCTCCGTCCGGGCTCAGGTACGAAAGCTGCAGCGCCTGGACGCCGTCCTTTTCGATCGGCTCGGCCTGCCAGACCACCTTGTCGAAACCGCGGTTCCCGCCATGCAGGTGGTTCCTTCCGTCATTTTTAGCCAGGTGGTATGTCGCACCGTTCAGTTCGAATTCAGCGTTCTCGATCCTGTTCCCATGCCTGCCGATGATCGCCCCGAAATACTGTCCCAGTTTCAGATACTGCTCCAGGTTGTCATATCCGAGGTTCACATCATCTATATGCCCGTCCCTGTCCGGTACATCGATGCTTACGATTATCCCGCCGTAGTTGATGATACCGACGGACATGTTGTTCCTGTTACTCAACTTGTACAGGTAGATTTCCGTACCGTCCGGCATTTTCCCGAAAAGACTCTTTTCAATACCCATAAAAATACCTCCGTTCGAAAATGTGTGCCTCGCTGGGCAGGGAACCTGGTAAGATTCCTCCAACACCGGTTTGCTTGCTGCAACACCGGTTAAGTTCCCGCAACAAGTATTTTACCATATATTATCGCCTCTACCAAACATTATCGTCATGCCAAACCGGTAAAACATCGTCGGCACATAGCTCCCACCACGACGCAGTGCCGCATCGACCCGGTGCTACGGTCCGGTAACATGTCGATCCGGTCCTACGGTCCAGTGTTGCAACGATCTGGTGCTTCCGCCTGGTACTGCACCGACCTTGTGCTGCCGCCTGGTACTGCACCGACCTTGTGCTGCCGCCTGGTACTGCATCGACCTTGTGCTGAAGCCGGCAACACATCTATCCGGTCCTACGGCCCGGTACTGCATTGCCAGCACAAAGCCGGGAACTACGCCCCGACATCCAGACCCTGTACCACATCGATCCGGTATCATGCCGGGAAATAACCCCCCGCGTGCTTAATTTTTCAAGTTTTGTCCACCGTATTGAAATTTTTCATTTACTATAATGCGGTATAGGAGATATTATGTTGACTGTTATTGGTAAATTTCAATAAAATCGATGGGAAAAGTGCTGAAAAGTTTAAAAAGTTCACACCTGGGGTGGCAAAAAATGCAGTTGGTGAGGTCAGACTGACCTGGGCCGGGTTGCCTGACCGGCTGGCACGGATCGACGACCGGCTGACCCGGATCGGCGGCCGGGCTGGCCTGGCTGGCACCAATCAACGGCCATGTTGGGCCGGATCAACGACAGGGCTGGCCTGGCTGGCAGCGACCCCACAGGAGACCCCGGGGAAATAGTATAAAAGGCTGCCGACACCCAGATGTGGCGGCAGCACAAGTCCAAACATCCTGCCACTGTGCCACTGTTGTCACTTCTTTATGTTCTTTATCGCTTTTTCAGCGAAGCTGTTGTCCACCAGTTTATCATACGGCGCCTCCTTTTCGAGTTCGCCGGCAGTTTTCATCACTTCCTGCAGCAGGTCCAACGACTCCTTCTTCATGATCGGGTCGGTGCACCATGTATCCTGCTCCTTGTAGCGCTTTACAACGGTGACGAGCAGATCCATGTCGGAGTCTGGGAAGGAATCCTTCAGGGCTTCAGCCACCTCTTCCGGCGTGTGGGTGTCCACCCATACCTGGCCCCTGTAGATGGCATTGGTGAATTTCTGTATGATCTCAGGATTCTTCTCTATGTAGCTTTTCTTCGCATAATAGGCAGTATACGGGATCTCGCCGCTGTCGCGCCCTATCGAAGCCACTATGTATCCCCTGCCTTCCCTTTCCAGCGTCGAGGCCACAGGCTCGAACAGCGCCACGTAATCCCCCATGCCCCCGGTGAACGCTCCGGCCATCAGCGCGAACTGGGTACTGGTATCAAGCTCCACATCCACGCCAGGCATAATGCCGTGCTTTTTGAGCACATACTCCAGCGTCATTTCAGGCACTCCGCCTTTTCTGCCGGCAATGATGAACTTGCCTTTCACATTGGTCCATTTGAAGTCCGGCTCGGGCTGCCTTCCCACCAGGAAGGACCCGTCGCGCTTCGTCAGCTGCGCGAATACGACCGCATGGTCCTCCTTGCCTTCATTATAGACATATATCGCGGCCTCCGGCCCTGAAAAACCGATGTCCGCCTGGTTGGAAAGCACCGCTGTCATCACCTTGTCTGCACCCTGCCCGTTTATCAGTTCGATGGACAGGCCCTCCTCCTCGAAAAAGCCGAGATTGAGAGCAACATACTGGGGCGCGTAGAATATTGAATGCGTGACTTCATTGAGCCTTATCTTTACAAGGTCTTTTTCTTTGCATGCCGTAAAGCTCATTATAATGCTTATCGCAAGTAAGACAGCCAAGAGAACTCTCACGAATTTCATCCATATTCCTCCTTCCGGCCGATATCTTTATACTTTAACCCTGCGCCTGTCTGTCTTTATCCCGCACCTGTCCTTATGCCTTTATCCTGTACCGGCGTGTGTCTGCCGCTCTTACCGGCGTAATGGCCTGTGTGCCGTTTTACCAGCGCTATGGCGTATATTTACCGCTTTTTCACCAGCGACTTTTCGATATACACTACGCCCTGGTACATGAGGGCTGCCGCTATCGAGAGGATGATCACGCTCGTCATTACCAGGTCCAGTTGGAAAACCTGCCCTCCATATACGATCAGGTACCCGAGCCCGGCTTTCGAAACCAGGAACTCGCCCACTATGACGCCTACCCACGAAAGCCCGACGTTTACTTTCAGCGCATTGATTATTACAGGGTACGACGACGGCAGCACCACCTTTGTGAGAACCTGCAGCCTGTTTGCCCCGAAAGTCCTGACCAGCTTGATTTTTTCCCTGTCCACCGACACGAAGCCGCTGAGCACTTCCAGTATCGTCACGATCAGCGAGATGGTAAGCGCTATGGCTATTATGGAAGCCGGGCCGGCGCCGATCCAGACTATGAAGATCGGACCGAGAGCTATCTTGGGAAGGCTGTTGAGAACTACCAGGTAAGGTTCCAGGACCTTCGACAGCAGTTCGGACCACCAGAGTATCACGGCTATCAGCGTGCCCGCCGTAGTCCCCAGCATGAACCCGATCACCGTTTCAAGGCATGTTATCCCGGTATGATAGAACAGCTTGCCTTCCCGGTACAGGCTGGCGACGGTATCCGCTATCCGTGACGGCTGGCTCGTGATGAACGGATCGATCAGCTTAAGGCGCGCCAGCAGTTCCCAAAGGGCGAACAGGGCAACCAGCAGGAACAGGCGCAGCACAAGGATGAGCGTCTTCCTCCTCCTGACCTTTTTGAGGTATTCCATGTGTTCTTTTGAAATGCCGTTGCTGTTCATACCGATCAACTCCCTGGTTCCGCGTCATAACTGTAAACCGGGCCGCCGGATCCATGTGTCCGGGCAGCTAAACGTGTATATCAAGGTCCTTCCATATATCGTTGAAGTAGTGCCTGAATTCCGGGGCTTCCCTGCAGCTCATCGGGGTTTTCTTCTCGCATGTCAGCTGGACCCGGTATATCTCCTTTACAGTACCGGGCCTTTTGGTGAGTACCACGACGCGGTCAGCCATGCTGATGCTTTCCGCGATATCGTGGGTGACCATTATCGCCGTTTTGTTTTCCCGCTTTATGATCGAGTGGATATCTTCGGCCACCGCCAGCCTGGTCTGGTAGTCAAGCGCGGAAAACGGCTCGTCGAGCAGCAGTATCTGCGGCCTGACGGCCAATGTCCTTATGAGGGCCGCCCGCTGCCGCATCCCACCGGAAAGCTGGTTCGGATACTTATCCCTGAACTCGGAAAGGCCGTAAGTTTCAAGGAGTTTCAGCACATACTCCTTCGTCTGGCTGTTCAGCGTGCGGGTGATCTCAAGACCCAGGATGACGTTCTCGTAAATGGTCCTCCACTCAAACAGATAATCTTTCTGGAGCATATAGCCCACCTGGTTGCCAGGTCCGGTCACGGGCTGGCCTTCAATCATCACCGACCCTTCGGTGGGCTTCAGAAGCCCGGCGATAAGAGAAAGGAGCGTTGATTTGCCGCAGCCGCTGGGGCCGACGATGCTGACGAATTCACCATCTTCAACGCAAAGGTTTATGTCCCTGAGCGCTGTGATCTCACCGTTGAGCGAATGATACTTCATGCTGAGATTATGTACTTCAACTACCGCTCCCAAAATACCACCCTCCGAACCAGGTACTGCAAGCTGTCAGCCGCATGTCAGCCTCGTCGCATCCTGGCGATCCGACGGGCAGGAATATTATGTACATTACAGTATATAAATCCGGGGCTCAAACAGTGAAAGAAAATGCGCATTAAAAAACAGCCGCCTTGCGGCGGCTGTCCGTATGGACCGGATATCAGGGTCCGGTCTGTTACCTGGGACACCGCATATCATCGGCTGAACCGTTTCCCGAAATACCTCATGAAGCGGTTCCAGTCGTACCTGCCCAGGAAATGGGTGCCGCGGCGCAAATGGTACGCTACGCTTCCGCCATGCAGTTCATCTCCCGGCCCAGGATAGCCGGAAACGCCGTCCGTACCGCCTGCTGCAGTCTGCGCACGGACATCTTCCCGGCTTAAGCCTTTTGCCCCCAGCATCTCGTATACCCTGCTCACCTCGACACAGCACAGGTATTCCGACTGCGGGTCGCACCATTCGTCTTCCGATGCGCTGGCGACATAGAGGAGCCTCGGGGCAATAAGCGACAGCACGAAATGCTGGTCGAAAGGCATTTCATCTTCTCTGTCGGCATATTTTCGGTAATTATCACAGAACCAGTACCCGAAAGCGCCGGTAATATTGCTGACATGCTCACCCTTTTTGCCGCGCGTTATCGCTGCGCCGGAGCATCCCGAATCATTGGATATGCACCCGGCAAACCTTTCATCCTGCGCAGCACACCACAGGGCCGTTTTCCCAAGCCTTGAATGCCCGGCGACGACTACTTTCCCCGGGTCTATGTCGTTCCTGGACCAGAGGTGGTCCATCACCCGTGACGCAGCCCAGGCCCACATCGCTATCTTTCCCCAACTGTCGGGATCGCGGCGTCCGTTTCCGTACATTGCGGCAATGCCGCCCGAAAACCCGTCGTCAGTATCAGGAGCCACGTCCGAGTAGCAGAACGTCGCCACCGCAAAGCCCCCGTCCAGGATCTCCTCAGCGGGCAGGCACATATCTGCAATGTGCGGACTGAATGAAATGAGCAGGAATACCGGAGGGCAAACCGGGTCCTTCGGGACCGCAAGGCTGAACGGGAATGAAAATTCCCCGCCTGGCGTGTCAAAACCCAGCCTGATATTGTAATATGCGGCTTTTCCTCCAAAAGCCTTTTCATCGCCAAACAGGACGTCCGCCCGTACTTCTTCCGGCGGAGGCGGCGAAAAACCATACATCTCACGGCTCAGCAGTTCAAGGATCTCTTTCCGGCGTTCTCTCCACAGTTCCGGGCTGTCCGCGTATCGCCCGTCATCCATGCGTAGAACGTCAGGCAGATTGCGGCTGCCCAGGTCGTCTGTCACCATTCTGTTCCCTCCAGTCCGAAATCACATCCTGTTGACATGGCATCCGGCGCGATGCGCTGCAGGGCCTGATACAGCACCCTGCTGCGGTCACGGCATTCCGGCACTGCCATAATCACAGCACTTTCCTCCTGCTATAATTATAGCACTTCGGCCCTGCCACGGCCATAGCACTTCGCCCCTTTCCCAGATGACGCTTCGGCCCTGTCTCAGCCACATCACTTCGGCCATAGCCTGACCGTGCAATAGATATTTCTTCGGAATAGTTTCAACGATTTGTCATACGTTGCAGAATTTTTTAATTATGTGGTAAAATGTACTAAACGGTGACAAGTGATGAGATCCGGGAGGTAAATATGTATTTCCGTACCCTGGACGACTTTAGGTTCTATATTGAAGCCTTGGACTTCAGATCCTCCGAGCAGCTTATGATAATGGCCGGAGACAGATCGGCCCAGCGGATACCTGAACTGATAGATCTGCTTAATAAGCAGAAAATCAGCTTTTTTGGTGCCATTTTCCCGGAGATCATTATTGGGAACAAGACCTGCAGGGAAGGGTACGTGGTCGAAAAACTGAAGCCCGTATACTCGGCCCTCGTTTTTCCCTTCATGATGAAGTTTTCGCAGGACAGGAACAAGTTGAAGGGCTCAACGGCCATCGTTTTCGTGGACGGCCTGTCCGGCAGGATGAAAGATCTCACCGACACGGTCTACGACAAGCTGGGCAACTGTGTCACTTACATCGGCGGAGGCGCCGGATTCCGGGATATGAAGCACCGGCCGTGCATATTCAACAGCACCGGCATATACAAGGACGCACTCTATATCTGCATCGTCAGGAACAATTCCGCCGTCGCCGTTGAGCACGGATGGAAGATCCTGCGGGGTCCGTTCTACGTCAACAGATCCTACGACAACGTGCTGTCAGTCCTGGATAACTGCAGCGCATTCGATGTCTACAGGCATGTCATCGAGGAAGAAGAACACCTGACGCTGTTCAGGGAGGATTTCTTCATATATGCCAAGGATCATCCATTCGGGATCCTCGATGAAGACGGGACAGTGATCGTCCGGGATCCGGTAGCCGTCAATGACGACGACGAGATCATTTGCGTCGCCGGCATCCCTGAAGGTTCGGACCTGTACATACTGCACGGTGATGCGGACACACTGCTGGAATCCTCGTTGCGGATAACAAGGGCCAGGGGAAAGATGAGCGACCCTCCCAAACGGTACCTGCCGCTTTTGTTCGACTGCGTGTCAAGGGCCATGTTCCTTGGAAAATATATCTTCGAAGAGCTTGACAACATCCAGGCCAATCTCAGTCATGGAGTCGAAGGCGCCCTTTCCATCGGGGAGATAGCATGCAGGAAAAACGGGGAACTGGTCATCCACAACAAATCCACCGTTCTGGCACTGATGGAGTTGTGACGCAGGTCCGCTGCCGACGGCTTTGCCGGGTACGAACTTACGGTCTGGGGACACATAAAATTTCAGCGTAAAGGATGATCCATATCAGGACTTTCATCGGTATCGACTTCAGCAAGGAATGCAAGGAATTCATCTCCGAACTGCAGCAGAGGTTCAGGAAATATTCGGTCAGGGGCAGATGGAAGCGCATAGAGAACTTTCATCTCACCCTGAAGTTCCTTGGTGAGATAAGCACTGAAAGGAAAAACCAGATAGACATGGCCATGAGCAGCATCTGCAGCGCTTTCAGGCCTTTCAGCCTTGAAATCGCCAAAGCAGGGATATTCAAAGGCCATGATAAGATACGCGTTTTGTGGCTTGGAGTCGGGGGCGAACTCGATGCGCTGCACCGGTTGGCCGGCAGTATCGACAGTTCGATGTCCTCTCTGGGATTCCCCCCGGAAAACAGGCGCTACACGCCGCACATCACCATAGGCCAGGATATCGTGTTCGAGTGTCCCTTCGAAAACATAGCGGAATCCATCGGCGAGATATCATATGGCCCGATAAAAGTCGAAAAAATAAACCTGTTCAAAAGCGAACAGATCCGGAACAGGCGTGTCTATACGATAGTTTCGGAGTATGACCTGGAAGGCGTCTGAGCAGACATGCGTCATTATGGCGTATGAGCAGATATGCTGTCATTGAGGCGTATGAGCAGGCATGCACCCACGCCGGATGCACTCACGCCGCATGCACACGTGATGCATACGTGCCGACCGTGCCTGCGCCATTTCAGCATCCCGCTCCGGCATCGGTACCGCGTTTCCGATCCAGGCTTTCGGCATCACGCTCCAGGATCTCCTGCCGCCGGCGGAGTTTCCGGCTCTCCGTCTGAGCCCGCCAGGCCGAAGTATTCCTCAAGGGTCATGCCTTTTTCAGCAATGTCCATAGCGGCATCCCTGCCTACATACCTGAAATGCCACGGTTCATAGTCATACCCGGTGATGCCTTCCTTCCCTTCGGGATACCTCATGATAAAACCGAACCTGGCTGCATTTTCCGCCAGCCATTTCCCTTCGCGCGTATTCGCGAATGCCTTGCTCAGGCTATAGCCCATCGATCTGGAGGATATGTCGATCGCCAGACCGGTCTGGTGCTCGCTGCGCCCGGGCATAGCACTGACCCTCATGGCGGCGTCCAGGCCCATCTGGCTTACATGCTTGTTGAATACCGTCTGCTGGAGTTCATATGACCTGAACCCTGAAACGGCGCACAACTCGATCCCCTCTTTCCTGGCGGCTGCAAACATTTCGGCCAGGGCGTCGGAAGCTTCCTTCCGCAGATATCTCGCTGCAGCCCTTCCGCTGTAAGTCACCTGCAGCCTTACCAGGTCATCCGGCTTCCAGTCTGCCGGAAGGATCCGGGTCTTGTTGACGATCACGAAATAGCTGTCGCAGCTGTCTATGTCAGCCACTGTCATGTATGCCCTGCTCACAGGACCGGCGGGATTCCCGGATGGATCCGAGGCATCCCCGGTATACTCGTCATTCGAGGTGTCCGCAGCGTACCAGGCATCCCGGGTCTTCGTGGTATCCGAGGCGCTCCCGGTAACCTTGTCACCCCTAATATCCGCGTCACCCCGGGTATTCCCGGTACGCCCGATGTTCGCGGCACCACCGGCATTCCCGGCCCCTTCTTCGACGCCATTGCCGCTGCCGGCTGCTTTCACCGCTATACCGCTGCCGTCGCTCACCCCTGCATTGTCCCTGGCACCTGCCTTGGTACCGGTTTTACTGTCAGCTTTTTTATCGGCCCCCGTGACGTCTGCCGTATCATCGATGCTATTGCCGGCACCGCTGCCATCGCCGCTACTGACGATATCATCGGCATTGCCGGCGTTGTTCGTATCTCCGGCATCGCTGCCGTCAACTGCGCCACTCTCACCGACGGCGGCACCGTTCCCGTTGCCTGTACGGCGGCGGAGCCATATGGCGACATTTCCGGCTGTGACGTTATCGAGCTTCAGCCCATTGCCCCTGACAGGATCGATATATATGGTCCCCTTTACGTCAAGGTTGCGCAGTGTAGTGTTTTCTGCGAACACATGGACATCTCCTTCGACCACGGCATCTGTTAACATTATATTTCCTGCGGTGACCAAAACGTTCTTCTTAATGACAAACAGGCTCTCCTTATCCCGGGGTTCATAAATACAGCCGGCTACATCCAGCACAAGATCCTCCGTGACTACCTTCATCATCTTGTCGCCGTTGCTGCCTACCACTTTCACGAGTATGACCTGCCACCCCACGGCAGGTTCTTCCTTTGGATCGGCCTGCTCACCGGCCTTCTGTCCGATGCCGCCGGCGATGACCTGCACCATGCGGACTTCTACTGTATCTTCCGGGCTTTCGGCGGCCGAACCGGCGCCGGCTGCCTGCACGGGCACTAATGCGCCGTTTATAGATATCAGCATGGCAAGGATGAATATAAAACCTGCTTTGAATTTCCTCACAAAAACTCCCCCCGGAACACGACAGCCGGCACAGCCCTCCCCGTCTCCCGGAAAAGGCTGCCCACAAAACCCGTATATTTAAAGTCTATACATCAGTATACATAAATTGATCCAAGGAGTAAAGGTGCATGGCACATCTGTCAACAAGGCGTTTATTGATAAAAATCCTCCCGATGTATTGCAAAAGCCGACACCGGAAGGATTTTCAGAAGCCCGTTCCAGATACTCATTCCAGCCTCTTCCTGAACTCCGCTATAAGGGCTTTCAGCACTTCGACGACGTCACCCGTTATACCGAAGGTCGCGACTTTGAAAATCGGGGCGTCCGGGTCCTTGTTTATGGCAATGATCGTATCGGATGACGACATGCCGGCAAGATGCTGCACAGCGCCTGATATCCCGCATGCGAAGTACACCCTGGGTCCGACGGTCTTGCCCGTCTGCCCGACCTGGTGGCTGTAATCCACCCAGCCGGCATCAACGACGGCGCGTGATGCTCCGACGGCGCCGCCGAGGATATCCGCAAGTTCTTCCACCAGCGCGAAGTTCTTGGGATCGCCGAGTCCCCTGCCCCCCGACACGACGATATCGGCTTCGGTAAGGCTTACCTTTTCACAAAGCGTAGTCACTGTGTCGATGACCTTGACCCTGGTTTCCCCGGGCATATCCACATCCGGCCTTATGATCTCCCCAGTGCGCGATGGATCCGGATCCGGCGCTTTCATCACCTTTGGCCTTACCGTTGACATCTGGGGCCTGTGGTTCGGGCATATGATGGTCGCCATCAGGTTGCCTCCGAATGCCGGGCGGGTTTGCAGCAGCAGCCTCCTTTCAGGGTCGATCCCGAGCTTCGTACAGTCGGCGGTCAGGCCCGTATTCAGCCGCGACGCCACCCTAGGCCCGAGCGAGCGTCCGTAAGTCGTCGCTCCCAGGAGCACGATCTCCGGTTTATACCTGCTTATCAGCTGTGTGAATATGTCGGCATAGGACTCGTCGTTGAACTGCTTCAGCAACGGATGTTCCACCAGGTAAACATTGTCGGCGCCGAAAGATATCAGCTTCCGGGCTTCAGCCTCTACCCCGTCGCCCAGCAGTACTGCCGAGAGTTGCTCCCCGAGCTGATCCGCCAGTTTCCTCCCCTCACCGAGCAGTTCCGGCACAACACCGGCGACTGCCCCGTCCTTCTGCTCCGCGAACACCCATACGCCCCTGTATGCAGAAAGGTCGTCGCGTTTCCCGGGCTCATCCTTTACGAGTTCGATCGCCCCGAATTTGCACGAAGAAACACAGGCCCCGCACAAGGTGCAGTTGTCCTGTATCACTGCTTTTTTATCGACTATACGGATGGCATCGAACGGGCATGCTTTTACACATAGCCCGCATCCGCAGCATTTTTCCGTTATTATCCTTATACCAGCCATTAAACAACCCCCAAGTATATTACATTCAGCATCCTCCGACCGGGAACCGCATCGACATAAGCTTGTCGACCAGCTTCCTGGCCTGCTCTTCGGCGTCCCCCTCTATCATTTCGCTTTTGACTTCATGGACAGGCACGAAGGTTTCGATCACCTGCGTAGGTGAACCTTTCAGTCCGCAGAGATTTTTGTCAGCGCCGACGTCGTCTGCCGTCCAGACGGTCACCACGGCTTTTTTTGCCCGCATCATGTTTTTGAGCGACGGCAGCCTTGGCTCGTTTATTTCCTTTACAACAGTGATGACTGCCGGAAGCGGCATTTCTATCACTTCGTAGCCGTCGTCGGTCATCCTCTGGCACCTGATGGAGTTCTCGCTTATCTCCTCTATTTTCCTGACATATGTAGTATGCGGCCAGCCGAGCTTTTCGGCGAGGCTCGGTCCCACCTGCGCGGTATCCCCGTCCGTTGCCTGCTTGCCGCAGATCACCAGGCCCACGTTCCCTATCTTCCTTATGCCCATCGACAGCGCATAGGAAGTCGCCAGCGTATCGGCTCCGGCAAACGCCTTGTCGCTGAGCAGTACTGCGTCGTCCGCGCCAAGGCCGATGGTGGTTTTGAGCAGTTCCGCCACAGACGGTATGCCCATGCTGATCACCGTCACCTTTCCGCCAAGCCGCTCCCTTATCCTCAGTCCTTCCTCCACCGCATGCATGTCGAATGGGTTGATTATCGCCTCGACTCCCTCGCGGATGATGGTATTGGTCTCCCTGTTCATTTTTACTTCCGTCGTGCCCGGAACCTGCTTGACACATACGACTATATTCATTTGCTCATACACTCCTGAAGCGTAGTTTGTCAAAAAACACCCTGTACCGGTACGGTCACTTCTTCGACAGTCCCTTGATCAGCTCAAGCGCTATGACGTTTCGCTGGATCTGGTTCGTACCCTCGTATATCTGTGTTATCTTGGCGTCGCGCATCCTCTTCTCCACGGGATATTCCTTCATGTAGCCGTAACCGCCGAGGATCTGCACGGCGTCGGTCGTTACCTTCATGGCCGTATCCGAAGCGAATACCTTGCACATAGCGGATTCTTTCGAGAAGTCCTTCGCACCGCTGTCGATGTAGCGGCATGTCTGGTAGACGAGTGCCCTTGCAGCTTCGATCTGGATCGCCATATCGGCGAGCATGTGCTGGATAGCCTGGAACGACGATATAGGCTGGCCGAACTGCACTCTCTGCCTCGAGTACTTAAGGGCTTCGTCGAACGCCCCCTGCGCGATGCCGAGCGCCTGTGCCGCCACGCCGGGCCTTGTCCTGTCGAGGGTCTTCATCGCTACGAGGAAGCCCATCCCTTCTCTGCCAAGCAGGTTTGCCTTCGGTATCCTGCAGTTTTCGAATATAAGCTCGCTGGTGCAGGAAGCCCTGATTCCCATCTTGTTTTCCTTTTTACCGAAAGAGAACCCCGGGGTGCCTTTTTCTACGATGAACGCCGAGAATCCCCTGGCTCCCCTGCTCCTGTCGGTGCAGGCTATGATGGTGAATATGTCGGCTTCTTCGCCGTTGGTGATCCATTGCTTCGTTCCGTTGAGGATATATTCATCCCCATCCTGCACGGCAGTGGTCCTTATCCCGGCAGCATCACTCCCGGCGTCGGCCTCTGTCAGTCCGAATGCAGCCAGTTTCCTGCCCGCCGCTATATCAGGGAGGTATTTCTGCTTCTGCTCGTCATTCCCAAAAAGGATTATCGGATATGTACCGAGCCCGGTCCCTGCAAAAGCCAGCGATATCCCGCCGCAGGCCCTGCTGAGTTCCTCGACCACCAGTGCCATTGCAAAGACGCCGCCGCCGAGCCCGCCGTATTCTTCCGGGATGTAAACACCGCACAGATCGGATTCCGCGAGGACCTTGACTATATCGTGCGGGAACCTTCCTTCCTCGTCGTACTGGATGGCGACAGGCGCGATTTTTTCATCGGCTATCCTGGCAGCCAGTTCCTTTATCATCTGCTGTTCCTCGGTCAGGAAATAATCCATGATACACACTCCTTTTCCCGCGGGGCTGAAGCAAATGCCCTGGTACAGTTCGGCCTCCGATTTTTTCCGGCAGACAGCCCGGCGTTGTATTATTTAGTATTTAGCTTTGATTTAGTATTTGATATTATTATCTGGTAATAATAGCAGATATTTAGAGTATAATACAATTTGCATTACAGCGCAAGAGAAACCAGGGCCAAAATCTGTCATCCCGGGATAACGCTACTTTTGTGCACTTGATAAATGCTGCTTTTTTATACATGCTTAGCTAAAATTCCGGCAACCTGCATGTTCAAAATTGCAGGTAATGCGTACGGCTTTGAAAATTTTCGTTTACCATATTTCGCTTTGCACGATATTATGTAATCCGATTTTGAAACTCTTCAATAATATTTCCGAGAAATACACACATTAGCTGCAAATTTGCATAACAGGATCGGCAAGGATCCAGGTAGCCGGCGGAAAAAGTCCGGGTACCCGGCGGAGAAATCCAGGTAGCCGGCCGGCGGAGAAATCCAGGTATCCAGTGGTAAAAAAACCCGGTGCCCGGCGGAGAAATCCAGGTAGCCGGCCGGCGGAGAAATCCAGGTATCCAGTGGTAAAAAAACCCGGTGCCCGGCGGAAAAATCCAGGTATCCAGTGGTAAAAACCCCGGTGCCCGGAGGGAAAACTTAGGTATTCAGCAGTAAAAGTCCAGGTATCCTTCGGATGATAAAAATTCCGCCCCTGTTCTCACAGGAGCGGAATTTATGTGACTTGGAATGTATGTGGCCCGGATCATTCCGTCAGTTTGCCGCCGCACTTTGCGCAGAACCTGGCGCCGCTATTCAGTTGCGTGCCACAATGCGGGCAGTACATGACACCGCTGCTTTCGGGGGCTACAGCAGTTGCTGATCCTGCTGCTTCCGCCGGAGCCGTACCCGCGGCCGGGGCTGTACCTGCATCCGGAGCCGCACCTTCTGCCGGGGCCGCACCTGACGCCGTGACCCCTGCGCCTGCATGGACCGGCGCTGTCGCAGGAGCTGCAGCAGAAGACACGGATGATTGACCTTTCTTCTTGTTGCCTGCCAACACGAAGACCGCCCCTGCGGCAGCTATGATGAGCAGCACGAAAACCAGCCAGCCGGCTCCGCCGCCCCTCTGGTACAGGACGACTCCGTTGCCTCCGCCGACGGTGACGGTTTTGTCATCGATCATCTTCACGTTTGAAGTGGTGTATTTTACCTTGCCGGGAAGTATCAGCCTGAAACTCGTCAATTCTCCGCCCCCGGTATCGATACCGGCTATCTTCACCGCGTTGAGCCCGCCGGCTCCCTTTATCTTGTCCCTGCTCACCGGGTCTCCGGTTTTTGCATCATACAGCAGGTCCGAATATTCCGGGTATTCTTTCTCAAAATTTGAAAACTTGCCGAAGTAAGCACCACTGCTCATATAGGAAATGTCACTCAGGCTGATGTTGGCGATGATCCTGCCGTCTTTCTCTTTGACACTTTTGAGCCTGGCTACCTTTTTGCCGGCTAAGTTGTTTGTCGCCTCAACGCCGCTCTTAAGCTGGCTCTCGACGTCAGAAAGGCTAACCATGCCCTGCGTATTGATTTCGTATTTCAGGTCACATGATCCGTTATTGTTGACCTTCATCTCGATATCGATACATCCGGCCAGGAGCAGTGAAAACGTTAACAAAAGACAGATGCATACCATTGCTTTAAGAAATCTCTTCATTGCAAAACAGACCCCTTCCATCATGATATATCGCTTACAGCTTATGCGTGCCCGGTGAGACAGATGACATATATCGCCTCGCATCAACACCATATAAAAGCATATTCGACGTCTGCCTCCGATTTCCTCTTATCTGCCGGTTACTTTTGACCGGAGGCCGGCTGTTTATATTGGCCGGAGTGCGGATACGGGCCGTTTCACGCCCATTCCAGTTCCTTCGCCAGCAGTTCGTTGACCATGGCCGGGTTCGCCCTGCCCTTCGACTCCTTCATGACCTGGCCCACAAGAAACCCGATGGCCTTGGTTTTCCCGCCCCGGTAATCAGCCACGGATTTCGGGTTGTCTGCGATCACCTTCCTGACCAGTTCGAGGATCGCGTCCTCGGAGCTGATCTGGCTGAGCCCTTTCTTCTCGACTATTTCCTCGGGCGATCCTCCGTTGATGAACATTTCCCTGAAAACTTCCCTGCCGGCAGTGTTGCTGATCTTCCCCTCTTCCACCATCGAGATGAGCCTGCGCAGACAGGCCGGCTCCACGGGTATTTCCCGGGACGATATGCCGCTTTCGTTGATCATCCTGAGCATATCGCCGAGCACCCAGTTGGCGGCCGCTTTCGGTGCGGCGCCTTCCCTGACGGTATCCTCGAAATACTCCGACAGGTACCTGTCGCCCGTCAGTATGTCCGCGTCATCGCCGCTCAGCCCATACTCCTGCGTGAACCTCCTGTACTTTTCCATCGGGAGTTCGGGCAGCGAATCTTTGACAGCGGAAACAACTGTCTCATCGATGATGACCGGCGGCAGGTCAGGTTCCGGGAAATACCTGTAATCATGCGCCTCTTCCTTGGACCGCATCGATACGGTCCTCCCCTTGCCGCTGTCCCATCTCCTCGTTTCCTGGATTATTTTGTGGCTTTCGCCGAACCGGTACAGTTCGATCTGCCTCTTTTCCTCCTTCTCCAGCGCTTTTTGAAGTTCCCTGAAGGAGTTGATGTTCTTCAGCTCGACCTTGGTGCCGAATTCCTTCTGCCCGGCGGGTCTTACGGAAATGTTCGCGTCGCACCTGAGGGACCCCTGTTCCATCCGGCAGTCGGATATATCACAGTATTCAAGTATGGACTTGAGCATCCGCATGAAAGTGACCGCTTCAAGGGGAGAACGCATGTCCGGCTCGGTAACTATCTCTATCAGCGGTATCCCGGCCCTGTTGTAATCTACCAGCGAACAGGGCTCGTCCTCAAGGTGTATGAGCTTGCCTGCGTCCTCTTCCAGGTGGACCCTGTTGATGCGCACCTTCACGTGCCTGCCGCCGCATTCGAACTCAACAGCCCCGTCTGTACATACCGGCATGTCGTACTGGGATACCTGGTATGCCTTCGGAAGGTCGGGGTAAAAGTAGTTTTTCCTGTCAAACCTGTTTAAATAGTTTACCTTGCAGCCCAGCGCCATCCCGGCCTTCACCGCCAGCCTGACCGCTTCCCCGTTGAGCACCGGCAGCGTCCCGGGATGCCCAAGGCACACCGGGCAGGTGTTAGCGTTGGGTTCCGACGCGAATTCCGTCGAACACCCGCAGAATATTTTGGACTTCGTTTTTAGTTCCGCATGTATTTCAAGGCCGATAATCGTTTCAAAACTCATCAGGACAACCTCCCTGCCTCATTTTCCTTGACCGCATGCTTCAGCTGCAGCCGCTGCTGCTGTTTCCTGCATCGTCACAGCCGGCTGTTTCATACAGGCTCTCGCACTATAATAATCACGCCATGATCCGGGTAGTTTGCCCGCCTGCCCTGCCGTCACGGCTCCAGCTTCAGTTCCTGCTCCAGTGCGTAGGCCGCCTGCAGTATCACCGTCTCTCCGAAATGCGGCCCGATGAGCTGGAGCCCGATGGGAAGCCCGTCACGGCTGGATCCGCAGGGAACCGATATCGCCGGGAGCCCTGCCAGGTTCACGATGATCGTATATACGTCGGCAAGGTACATGCTGAGCGGGTCCCCGATCCTCTCGCCGATTCTGAACGGCAGTACCGGCGACGTGGGTCCCAGTATCAGGTCATATTTTTCAAACACACCGGCCAGCTGGCTCCTCAGCAGCTTCCTGTACTTCTGCGCCCTTTTGTAGTACGCGTCATAATAACCGGACGACAGGGCATACGTGCCGAGCATTATCCTCCGCTTCACTTCAGTGCCGAAGCCCTCGCTCCTCGCCTTCTCCATCAGTTCGTCCACGTCTGCGAATTCCTTCGGCCTGTGACCGTAACGTATCCCGTCGTACCTTGCCAGGTTTGAACTCGCCTCAGCGGAAGAAATTATATAATATGCCGCCAGCCCGTCACCTGCCGCGGGCAGGGACACCTCGTCCACCGCCGCGCCAAGCCCTTCAAGGCGCCTTGCGCTATCCCTGACGGCCGAAGCGATCTCTCCGTCGAGCCCGTCCGTGAAGAACTCTTTGAGCACGGCGATCCTGAAGTCCCTTATCCCTTCACCGAGCCTGCCCGCATAATCCTGCGGGTATTTGCCCCTGTGCGACGTGCTGTCCCTGACGTCCATGCCCTGGATGACTTCCAGCATCAGGGCGCAGTCCTCCACCGTTTTTGTCATGGGCCCGACCTGGTCGAGGGAAGAACCGAACGCGATGAGCCCATACCGTGATACAAGCCCGTAGGTAGGCTTCAGTCCGACGATCCCGCAAAAAGCGGCAGGCTGCCTTATGGACCCGCCGGTGTCGGACCCCAGCGCCGCCGGCACCATCCCCGCAGCGACGGCCGCGGCCGACCCGCCGGACGAGCCGCCAGGGACCCTGTCGGTATCCCTCGGGTTCCTCGTGATTTTAAACGCTGAATTCTCGGTCGACGAACCCATCGCGAATTCGTCCATATTGGTCTTGCCGATGATGACGGCATCCTCGCTTATCAATTTCTCAACGACCGTTGCATTGTACGGCGGGATGTAATCCTCAAGCATCCTGGACGCACATGTGGTCCTGATGCCGTCGGTGCAGATGTTGTCCTTGACCGCCACCGGCACCCCCGCCAGCTTCCCGGGCTTCTTCCCGCTCCTTATCTTCTCATCCACCGCCTTGGCCTGCGCAATGGCAGTTTCTTCACAGACAGTCAGGAAAGCTCCCGTTTCGCCGTCTGTCGACTTTATTCTCTCAACGCACATCCGGGTGATCTCAGAAGCCGAGTACCTGCCCGCGGCCACCCCGGCGCTGATCTCCCGTACGCTCATGAGACCGAAGTCGTTTCCATGCGTTCCCGTAATACCGCCGCTCATCCGGACACCTCCCGTCAGTCAAGGATCCTTGGGACCTGTATGAATGTCCCGCGCATGGATCCCGCGTTCCTGAACAATTTCTCCCTGTCCCCGAAGATCACGTTCTCATCGGCCCTGGATACCGTTTCCCTTCTGTCCGCGAACTCGTCCGGATCCACGTTTTCAAGGTCCATCCTGTCGATGGACCGGAAGTAATCGAGGATGCTTTCGAACTCGCCGGTCAGCTTTTCGATTTCATCTTCGCTGAAACGCAGCTTCGCCAGCTTCGCGATATAGACAACGTCTTCTTTCGATATCTTCATAAGCCACACTCCTCCGCGCAGTAATCGCATATTTTCTCATGGACCCGGAAACCGTCACGGCTCCAGCCTTTTGATGTCCCTCGGGAACAACGTCGCTTCACGGATGTTGTCAAGATCCAGCAGCTTCATGGTAAGCCTCTCAAGGCCGATGGCAAAGCCTCCGTGCGGCGGCATCCCGTACCTGAAACTGTCGAGGTAGGACCTGAAGTTTTCGGGGTCAAGCCCGAACTTTTCGATATTCCTCTTCAACATTTCATAATCATGGATCCTCTGGCTGCCTGTGGTTATCTCAAGTCCTTTATATATCAGGTCGAAGCTTTGTGTCAAATCAGGGTTTTCAGGATCGGGCATGGTGTACATCGGCCTCTTGGACACCGGATATTTCGTCAGGAAGACGAAATCCGTCCCATGCTCTTCCCTCATGTATTCGGAAAAAAGCTTTTCTCCTTCCGCGTCAAGACCGCCGGCCGGCGACCGCCTGCCGTATTTCTCAAGCACGATACGCTGTGCCTGCGCCAGCGGGATCCTGGGTATCTTTACATTGTCGGGCAGTGATACGCCGAACATTTCAAGCTCGGCCGCACATACAGTCCTGAGGTGCCTGAAAAGGCAGTTGATATATCCTTCCTCCAGGTCCATCAGGTCCTCATAGCTCTCAATGAAGCCCATCTCCACGTCCATGCTCACGTATTCTCCCAGGTGTCTCCACGTGTTGTGCAGTTCAGCCCTGTAAGCATGCCCTATTTCAAACACCCTTTCAAAACCTGCGCCGACCATCATCTGCTTGTAAAACTGGGGGCTCTGGGCAAGGAATGCCCGCTTACCGAAGAAGTCCACGGTGAACATCTCGGATCCGCCCTCGGTTGCGCTGCTGATTATTTTCGGCGTATGGATCTGCGTGAACCCATGATCCCTGAAATAGCTCCTGAACGCCTCTTCGATTTCCTGCTGCACCCTGAACACGGCACGGCTTTTGGCCGGCCTCAGGCTGATGGTCCTGTGGTCAAGCCGGGTCTCGAGCGAAGCCCTGATCTTCGGCTTGTTGATCTCGAAGGGCAGCATGTCATAGCAGACTGTCCCGAGTATTTTTACTGAGTCCGCATGTATCTCCACTCCTGAAGGAGCCCTGTCATTCACGACCCTGTTCCCGGCTGCCTCTATGCTCATCTCGAGCCTCAAGTCCCGCGTCATGGCACTGTCGGCCACGACCTGGATCATGCCGGTCCTGTCCCTCAGGGTCACGAAAGCCGTTTTCCCTACACGGTTTATATTGTGCACCCAACCCTTTACCAATACTTTTTCAGCACTGCCTGCGAACACATCGGCCACGTACGATCTTTTCATGCCTGTCGCCTCCTTTCGCTCTTATGTCCGGATAAAATCAAAAATCCCGTCCCCGAACGATAGATCGTTCAGGGACGGGATATGCAATCCGCGGTGCCACCCTGATTAGCCTGATAACAAACAGGCTCACCTCATTTCGGTACGGCCTTCCGGTTACCCCATCGTAAACGATACAGGCCCTGGCGATACCTATTCCCTTTATCGGGGGAAAGCCGCCCGCGCCTACTTTCACAAGGATTTCGGACGGGTGCTCGGAAGTGTTCTTCGGTGCACGCCTCATGCGGAGCTCCCACTGTCCTCCGCTCGCTGTGGATCAGCATTGCACTTACTCTCTTCTTCATCGCGTTATCGTTTTGATATGTTTATATTATTATAACCACAGTTTTTAGCAATTACAATACCTTTTTGATTTTTCCGGCCCTCCTGTCTACGGAGTCCTAAAAAGCCGCTGTCGGTCCCTGGTATCCCAAAGACCTCCGTAGGCAGTGTGGTGACCGGCAATCAACGGACGGCTTGACGCCGGCACGCGATTGCCCGTCGGCTTACAGCAGGTATGACCCCCAGGCATACGTACTGCGCCCGGATGTGGTGTTTGCCATCTCCAGTGAAATCATAAAGGAAGACACGCCGTTCAGGCGTTCCAGGGCAGCGGCCCTCGCAGCCGTAAGCGAACTTCGCAGTGCAGTCGGGGAGGGCCGTGTCATCATCGACGAAAGGGAAACTTCCTGGCTGGATGCAATGGAAGCGCAGCTTGAAAGCGTGCCCGACGACGAGGAGCAGTTCATCTCGGAAATGCTGGAAAGGTGCGAGTCGGACAAGTTCGATCCCAAAAAATACGACCTGTGAAAACCGTTTACCTGACCACTTCGTAACCCTGGTCTTCTATTGCCGCCGCAATCGAGTCGACGCTTACCTTCGCCGGGTCATACTCCACGCAGACCTTTTTGCCTGCAAGGTCCACACTGACGGTGTCCACCCCGTCCAGTGCCCCTACGGCCTTTTTGACGCTGTTTTCACAATGGCTGCAGGACATCCCGTTGACCGTAAGACATACATTTTCCTTCGACATGAGCAATTCCTCCTCTGGTAATGATCTGGTTTTTTCACGCTTTCCCTTAACGGGGTCGAATCTTTTGAGGCTCAGAGAATTCGATACGACCGATACCGAGCTGAACGCCATCGCTCCGCCGGCTATCATCGGGTTGAGCAGGCCGAAGGCCGCAAAGGGTATACCGATGATGTTGTATATGAATGCCCAGAACAGGTTCTGTTTTATCTTGCGCATTGTCCTCCTCGACAGGCGTATCGCGGCAGGGATCAGCATAAGATCGCCGCGCAGCAGGGTGATGTCCGCGGCTTCGATCGCGACATCCGTGCCTGTGCCCATCGCGATCCCGATATCGGCCGTAGCCAGCGCCGGGGCGTCGTTTATACCGTCGCCGGCCATGGCGACCTTCTTCCCCTGTTTTTTGAGCTTTTCGACTTCCTCGGCCTTGTGCCCGGGCAGGACTTCCGCCAGCACATTTTCGATGCCGGCCTGCCTTGCTATGGCAGCGGCGGTCCGCTTATTGTCGCCGGTGATCATGTAGATCCCGATACCCATCTCTTTGAGTGCGTCGATAGCTTCCTTCGAGTTCTCTTTAAGCGTATCGGCCACTGCTATGACGGCTTCCAGCCTGCCGTCAGCCGCCATAAGCATCGCCGTCTTCCCTTCATCCTCAAGCCCGGCTATGACCTCTTCCGCAGGTCCGGTCGCAATGCCGGCTTCCTGCATGAGTACCCGCGTGCCGATATATATTTCCATTCCATCTACGACGGCCCTGACGCCCTTCCCGGGGACTGCGGCGAACTGCGTGGCATCAGGTATGGCGTCGAGTTCGTTTTTGCCGTGTCCATATATTGCAGCGCCAAGCGGGTGTTCAGAACCCTTTTCCGCCGCAGCAGCCAGGCGGAGCACTTCGCCGCGTGCCATGCCGCCGAGGGGGACCACGTCGGTCACTTCCGGCTGTCCCCTGGTGATGGTACCGGTCTTGTCAAGCACTATGGCATCAAGCTTGTACGCCATTTCCAGGTACTCGCCGCCCTTGATCAGTATGCCGTGTTCGGCTCCCCTGCCGGTACCTACCATTATCGCCGTCGGCGTCGCCAGCCCGAGGGCGCACGGACAGGCGATGACCAACACCGAAACCGCGCTTATTATGCCGTTGGCCAGATCTCCCACTGCAAGCCACCATGCCAGGAACGTCACCAGCGCGATCCCGAGCACCACCGGTACGAAAATGCCCGATACCCTGTCGGCTATTTTCTGTATCGGCGCCTTGGAACCCTGCGCGTCCTCAACCATCCTGATTATCTGCGAAAGCACAGTGTCCTTCCCGACCCTGGTCGCTTCAAACCTGAATGTGCCGAACTTGTTGATGGTCGCACCGACGACTTCGTCGCCGGGCTTTTTATCAACGGGGATGCTTTCGCCGGTAATCATCGATTCGTCCACGGCCGATCCACCCTCGATGATCCTTCCGTCAACGGGGATCTTCTCCCCTGGCCGCACGATCACCACATCCCCCGGCACGACCTCCTCCACCGGGATATCTGTTTCCTTCCCGTCCCTTATGACCCTCGCGGTTTTCGCCTGCAGGCCCATCAGCTTCCTGATCGCTTCGGAAGTCCTTCCCTTCGCCGCCGCTTCGAGGTATTTGCCGAGCAGTATAAGCGTGATTATCACGGCGCCCGACTCAAAGTACAGTTCTTTCATCCCGTGCCCGTGCCCGGCAAAGAAAGCATTGTATATGCTGAAGAAATACGCAGCCGTGGTGCCCATGGCAATAAGCACGTCCATGTTGGGACTTTTCGCCCTGAGTGCATGGTATGCATTCCTGTAGAACCTTGAACCTATGATGAACTGTACCGGCGTTGCAACGGCAAGCTGGAAATATTCATTGTGCAGAAAGTGCAAAAACGTCACGTCGGCGCCAACTACCATCAACAGCATCGACAGCAGCAGCGGAGCGGTAAGCACGGCAGAGACGATGAGTTCGAGACGGAGGTGCCCTGTTTCTTTCTCCCTCTGCTCCTTCTCCCTGTCAACACTGAGTTCGGCAGCACGCTCAGCCCTATATCCAAGGGACTCGACGGCCTTTATTATGTCGGATACCTTTACCTTCGAACTGTCATACTCTACGGCAGCCTTCTCAGAAGCAAGGTTCACTGCCGCGCTCCGGATGCCATCCATCGCGCCGAGTTTCTTTTCGATCCTTGCAGCACAGGCCGCACATGACATTCCCGATATTTTCAGTATTTCTTTCTCGTTCATTCCCCGATGTACCTCACAGAACGGACCCCCGGCCCGGAGCCGGTTTTCGCACCTCATCCGCGGACATGCGTCCGCATCCACGTATCGCTTAGGAAAATGACTTCCGGCCAGGGAACCGTCCCCATACTTTTAAGTTTAACATACCCATCAGCCGCGCCAGTGAAACATCCCGTCCGGTTCCGCTCCGTATTCCTCCGCCGGCTGTGCATATCATGCGGCGGCCATCAAAAACCTCCCTGCCGTGCGCGTCCGCTGTCACACGTCAGGAAGGCATATATGTCCGACTGGTTAATCATTTGATATAATTGAGCGGGTTGACGGGCACGCCGTTCTTCCGGACCTCAAAATGCAGGTGTGGTCCAGTCGCCCTGCCGGTCTCGCCTACCGTGGCTATCACGTCGCCCCTGGCGACCCTCTGACCGACCTTGACCTTTATCGTGTTGCAGTGGCCGTAATACGTCGTGTAACCGTTCTCATGGTTTATTATCACGAGCCTGCCGTAGTTCCCGCTCCAGCCCGCAAATTTGACCACTCCGCCGTCCGCAGCCTTGATCGGGCTGCCCTTGGGTGCCGCTATGTCTACCCCCGAATGCTTTTCGCCCCATCTCGGCCCGTACCGCGAAGTTATCCTGCCCCTGCTGGGCCAGTAGAATTCGCCGTAAGCCATCGTCCGCGGCCTTGGCTTCGTTCCTTTCAGCACTATTGCCTTTTTGGGCTCCCTGATGATGGTCTCATCCAGGATCCTGGTTTCTTCCGGGTATCCGTTGATGCTTATGTAGCAGGCCTTGACCAGTTTCGTGCCTTCCTCGCCCTCTACCTTGACCCTGGTTTCTCCCCTGTAAAGTTCATCGGTCTCCTCGTATTCGACGGAATATGCGGCGGGAGCCTCGTAAACCGTGGTCCTGGTCTGCATGACATTGATCCGGTACCTTGGGACCGAAAGGTTCAGTTCCTGGCCGATGGAGATCCTGTCTATGTCAATGCCTGGATTCGCCTTTTCTATATCTTTTATGCTGACGCCGAGCCTTTCGGCGATCTCGCTGACCGTGTCGCCTTTCTGCACTATGTACTTCTTTATCGTTTCATTCTCCTGCATCAGGTCATCGTATACTTCATCCGGGTCACTCAGTTCCGTAAGTTCGCTTTCCCGGACGACCCTCTCCTTTATGCAGACAGTCTCAACGAAACCGGTGACTGCTCCGCTTTCGGCATCCTGCAGGTACGGAGCCTTTATCCTTTCGAGGACCTGCTCGGCCGAAGCCCTGTCACGGAAGCAGGCGATGTCTTCGCCGTCAACATTTATCGCGAACACCTTAGCTTCCAACAGCACACTGTCCCTGACCTGCGATACCGACTGCTCGGATGCCGCATCCAGGATCCTGCCGCTGTCGGGCAGGTAGACCTCCTTAAAGTCGATCCTGCTGGCAACGAACACATCCGTGCCATAACGCATTTCGGCGCTTTTCCTGATACTCTCCAAAAGATCTGTGAAAGTGGACTGGCTGTCCACGATACCAACGGGCCTGTCGTCGAGGAAGACTTCGAAAGCCTTCGTCGAGCGCACAAGCATCACGACGACGACTACTGTCGTGATGGCCACCGTCAGCATCATCAGTATCTTCTTGTCAGGCTTTTTCATACCAGTACCGTCCATTTCAGCGATGTCCGATTTCTGCATCAGTTTCCTGCAGTTCGGTCCGAAAAAACAGACCTCTTAAATTTATATCATAACCGGACAGTAAAATTATGAACAAATCGTAAATTTTTTAAACGCTTTTCGATTTTCCCTGACCACAGCCGTGGTGCCTTCCTCCAACCTCGCTCAAATCAGGGGTTTTAAAACTGGCAAAAATATGGTAATATTGTAGTATAGTCGGGGATTTTGTCGGAAAATCACTTTGTTTCATCTGATTTTGGGGGTTTTATCCAATGAAGGTTCGCAAAAGATCAGCCATTTTAATAAGCATGGTACTCCTGTTCTCGCTCCTGGCATCTTCCACATGCGCTTTCGCTTCGTCGAAGCCCGTATTGAAAAAGGGCATGAGGAGCGAAGCTGTCAGGACCCTCCAGGCCAACCTGAA
>Ga0209537_1001491_pt1 | contig 26229 bp, 29 predicted proteins | sample BioPla4DNA1_FD_187698 | JGI IMG/M metagenome (GOLD analysis project Ga0209537, IMG submission 187698) | Biogas fermentation microbial communities from Germany - Plant 4 DNA1 (SPAdes) (version 2) | ecosystem: Engineered > Bioreactor > Anaerobic > Digestate | place: Bielefeld, North... | reverse complement strand
CAGTTGATAATGGTGACGGTTAATTGCCGTAACTATCGATGGTCAAAGGCAGTATTTCGATATCATTTTAGTGGTTAAACGTTGGTAAACGACGGTGAAGTGGGTTCTGTGTGACATGAACCCCGTCCCCCTGTCACGTCCCCCTGTCACGTGTGACATGACCTCCGTCCCCATGTCACCCCAACCCTCCGTCATCCCCCTGTTACCCGTGGATTTCCGCACAAGGGCTTGACATTAACGTAACGTAAATGTTTATAGTATGTTGTGGGACGGAGGGAATCCTATGGAATATACAGTGCAAAAATTAGCACATTTAGCTGGTGTAAGCACCAGAACACTTCGTTATTACGATGAGATTGGTCTTCTGAAGCCTGCGAGAATTAATTCATCCGGATACCGAATATACGGGCAAGCTGAGGTAGATAGGCTACAGCAAATTCTTTTTTATAAAGAACTTGGCGTAAGCTTGGATGATATTCGAAAGATAATCAATTCACCCTCTTTTGACAGATTAACAGCACTGAAAGAACATCGGGAAAAGCTTATGGATAAAAGAAAACAATTGGATTTTATAATTGCCAATGTGAATAAGACCATCAGTTCTATAGAAAGGGGAATTCCTATGGATGATAAAGAAAAATTTGAAGGTCTTAAAGAAAAGATGATTGATGATAATGAAAAAAAATATGGTCAAGAAGTCAGAGAGAAATATGGTGACGAAAACGTAAATTACTCAAATGAGCTGATAAGAAGCATGACCAAGGAACAATTTGCTAAGTGGGAACACCTGAGTGCTGCTGTGCTCGACACCTTAAAAAAAGCAATGGCAACCGGCGAACCAGCCGGCGAACTGGCACAAAAAACTGCGGATCTGCATCGTCAATGGCTGGAGTTTACCTGGGATAAATATACTAAAGAAGCCCATGCATGTCTTGCTCAAATGTACGTAGATGATAAAAGATTTGCTGATTATTATAATGAACAGCAGCCTGGTGCAGCTGAATTTTTGAGAGATGCGATACTTATTTATACTGGAATGAAAAAATAGGGTGTCAATAAAAAATATTTATGATGACGAGACCCCCGTCCCCCTGTCACTCTGGATGAGGGTCAATTTTTTGTTGGTGACTTCCGGGTATGTGTTACAATGTTATTGACAGTGCAAAGAATTTATCAGGATGCTCTTAAACGAAGAGGTGAGACTTTGTTATGGCGGAAGTTATTCTTTATCTAGCTATTAGTGGCATTATATTTTTACTTGGTGTGGTGATCAAGTATTTTAAAGCTTACTATCTGATTGCCGGCTATAATACAGCATCAAAAGAAGAGCAACAGTATATGGCTGATAAGGGTATTGGAGACTTTGCGGGACGGCAGTTAATGATTATAGCAGCAGCACCCCTTGTTGGACTCATTCTAGAACGGGCAGGATTTATCTGGGGGACAGCAGTGGGATCAGTACTTCTCCTCGTTCTTGTTTTTTATACTGTGATTGCCGCCAGGCGTTATGCCTCGCCGCCGTCTTTTTATTCGTCAGGAAGGGTAAAGGGAACACCGTCAAACAGCAAAACCGCCATAATAGCACTTGTTATCAGTGCGGTTATAGTTATCGTTGTATTTGGCATGATATATTGGATAGCTCAACCAACAGATTATGTTCTGGGTCAAAATGAGTTAAGGATCAGTGGCGCCTATGGTACTGTTATCCCTTACTCTGACATTGAAAACCTGGAGCTAAGTGAAACAATACCAAGCTTAGTCAAAAGAACCAATGGTCTGAGTATGGGTTCTATCAAAAAAGGCCATTTTAAGACTAAAGAAATGGGAAATGCCTTGCTGTTTATGCGCTCTAATTCAGGTCCTGTAATAATCATCCAGCGCAAAGAAGAGAAAATGGTTATGATCAATTTTGCTGAACCAGAAGAAACCAAAATCCTTTACCAGCAGTTGCAAGTTAAGGTTGATACATAAAAGTGTTAATGATTCAGCTAGAATCATAGGTGTACTGATAATCCCCTGATTAATGTAGTTACAAAGCTGATTAGAAATTATATTAATCAGGATGAATATTGATCAGCAAACGGTTGAAAGCCCTTATGCCATATTAAGGGATAAGAGTTATTAATAAGACAAGGATAGGAATGAAAAGATGCAGTTATCGAAAGAAAGAAAAAAGGAACTTCAGGAACAATATAAGCTGATGAAAGCTGAAATGGGTATATTTGCGGTAATTAATAAGAGCAGTTCTAAGTATTACTTACAAGTTGCACAAAACTTAAAAGGAATAATCAACAGCACTCGCTTTAAGCTAGACGGAGGTATACACCCAAATAAAGAACTGCAGAACGATTGGCTGGAAATCGGTAGTGGATTTGAAATTAAGATACTTGAAAAAATCGAGTACGATGAGGATGAATCCAAAACCGATTATACAGAAGAATTAGAGCTATTGAAAATGATATGGGTTGATAGGCTGGCAGAGAAAAGTATAAGCTTGTATTAGTAACCTTGCATTAGAGAAGCTATAAATGCGGTAATGACCCTTCTTTTTTATAATTTTGGTAGGAATACTTATACAATGAATAGAATTGATTAATTAATAGATTTTAAACAGTACGGTCAAATCCGTATCTATATGGAGATGAGGTGGTAGGGGGTTTAATATGTGCGGCCGCTTCAGTTTAACAGTTGAGGGAAAGGACCTTGTTGCCTATTTCCATATTCAGCAGGGACAGATCAACTACCAGCCTAACTATAATATCGCACCCGGGCAGAAAATACCTGTTATTACCGGATCATATAACAAACGGCGTTTGTCATTGATGCGCTGGGGTTTAATCCCATCATGGGCTAAAGAACCATCTGTTGGATATAAAATGTTCAATGCCAGAGCAGAGACCATCGATCAAAAGCCTTCTTTTCGCAATGCTTTTTTCAGAAGACGCTGTTTGCTCCCTGCAGATAGCTTCTATGAATGGAGGCAGAAAGGTGAAGACCCATTCCGCATCTATCTGCCGCATAAACCACTTTTTGCTTTAGCAGGGATTTGGGAATTGTGGCAGCCGCGAGAAGGGGAGGCAGTCCTATCCTGCAGCATGATCACAACTGAACCCAATGCCTTCATGCAGAACATACACAATCGCATGCCTGTCATCTTTGATGATGAGGAAAGAATGAGGGCCTGGCTGGAGGAAACAAAACCCCATCATTTAAAAGAATTACTTGTACCCTATAGTGGCCAGTTGGCTGCGGAACAATATTCATTGCGGGCACAAAACACCTGACCAAAAAACCTGCCACCTATACCGTCCAGTTAAACCAACAGAATCGTTCACTCTAACAGTTAACAGATTAAACTGTTCTATAATAAAATCCCCAAAATGGGGAAGGGGGTTATTTTGATGTTAAGAAAAGTGAATAATTCTGTACTGGAGCTCATTGAAGGTGATATCACCGAAATGGATACCGATGCTATCGTTAATGCTGCCAACTCATATTTGAAACATGGAGGTGGAGTAGCAGGAGCTATTGTAAGAAAGGGTGGCCAGATTATTCAGGAGGAGTCGGATAAAATAGGCTACTGCCCGGTAGGACAAGCGGTGATAACCAGTGCAGGCAGTCTTAAAGCAAGATATGTGATCCATACAGTGGGACCCCGGAAGGGTGAAGGAAATGAAGATGAAAAACTGAAAAACGCCACAATAAACAGTTTACGCCTTGCTGATCGGGAGCGATTGAAGAGCATTGCTTTCCCGGCGATCAGTGCTGGCATTTTCGGGTTCCCCATTGACCGCTGTGCTGAGATCATGCTGAAAACAACGATCGATTATTTACGCGGTGATACAGGTTTAAACCGGGTGGTCTTCTGTCTGTTTGGTCTGGACAGTTTTGCTGTTTTTCAAAAAGAGTTGGCAAAGCAGTTGCCGGAGGAGAACAAAGAAGATGAATGATGTGGACATATATAAAGAGATCGGCAGCCTTCTGGCATCTTCAAAAAATACTGTAGTGGTAACAGGGGCGGGGATCAGTACTGAGGCAGGGATACCTGATTTTCGCGGTGAGAAAGGTATCTACCGCACCTTGGGTGAGGACAAAGTGATGAATTTGATTAATATAGATGCCTTTCGAAGAAGGACCAGGGAATTTTATGAGTTTTACCGGAATTACTTTATGCTGCCCAAAGTTAAACCCAGCCGTGCCCATTACTTGCTTGCTGAAATGGAAAAGAAGGGTATTATCAAAGCAGTTGTTACTCAGAATATTGACAACCTTCACCAGAAGGCCGGTTCAAAACGTGTCATCGCAGTTCACGGAAATGCGGACAACTTTATTTGCAAAAAAATAGGCTGTCCCACAATGGTTGATGGTGATTATGTGCGCAGCTTTCCTGATGTGGTGCCAAAATGTCCTCAATGTGGGAGCATTTTAAAACCCGATGTTGTCCTCTTCGGGGAACCGATACAAAACCACCGCCTGGCCAGAGATACTATTCTCAATGCTCAGGTGCTGGTTGTCATCGGTTCATCCTTGACCGTTTATCCGCTGGCGGGTTTTGTAGGAGAATACTGTGCTTCTATGAAAGATTTTATTATTATTAATAAAGGCCCTACAGCGCTTGACCATAAAGCAAGAGTAAAACTGGATACGGACAGGACGGGAAAAGCCCTTGAGGAAATATTAAAATATATCTGAATAAGTGAATAGAATAGTCTGGAGGTATATAATAATGAGAACCACGGTCGATTGTGTGCCTTGTTACATAAAACAGGTTATTTCAACACTGCGTACAGCAGGGGTTAAAGAAGAAGAACAACACTCAATCATTAATGCTCTTTTCCCAACTATTGCCCAATTGGATCCCTTAAAAACACCTGCTGAAAATTCTTCCATTGTTCTCTTTGAAACCTATCGCTTGATAGGAAATGATGACCCCTACAGGGAAGCAAAAGAGGCTTCAAACCAATTGGCACGTACTTTTTACCCTGCAATGGAACGGATAGTTTCATATAGTGAGAACCCGCTTTTGACCGCATTAAAAACATCGGCCGCCGGGAATGTTATAGATATGGGGATCAACCCTGACTTTGATTTAGGTGCTAGCATTAGCCAGGAACTGCAGCGGGGTTTCCAGCGGGATGATTTTGAAACTTTTCAAGAGATGTTAAGAAAAGGCGGTCCCCTGGTTATGATCGGGGACAACAGCGGAGAAATCGTTTTCGACTATTTACTCCTTTCACTGTTAAAAGATTTTACCAATGAGCTTTATTATGTTGTTAAGGGTGGTCCGATACTTAATGATGCCACAATGGATGATGCTGAAGAGGTAGGCATATCTTTAATAGCGAAAACAATAACTACCGGAAACAATTACCTGGGAGTGATCCCGGAAAAATGCAGTCAAGAACTCTGTTCAGCAATTGAAGCAGCCAGTGTAGTTTTGGCCAAAGGCCAGGCAAATTATGAGACCCTGGAGGGAACATCTTTAGCAGGTGATAAAACCTTTTTCCTCCTGCAGACTAAATGCCCGGCAATAGCAGAAAACCTTGATGTGGAACTGGGTGATTCAGTGTTTGTACGCAACAAACCCAATTAACCCTTGATCGGTTTAATCCAAACTCTGCGCCGGCGGGGTCCATCAAATTCACAAAGGAAAACACCCTGCCAGGTGCCGAGCCGCAGTTGCATATTTTCTATGATAAGATGGACAGATGATCCCACCATCATAGTCTTGATATGAGCATGGGAGTTCCCCTCTAGGTGATGGTAAGTGCCGTTAACAGGTACCAGTTGGTTCAGTGTTTCCATTATGTCCTGAGCGACTGTGGGGTCAGCATGTTCATTGATCATCAGTCCGCAGGTGGTGTGGGGAGAATATATAAAGCAGATGCCATCAGCAATATTGTTTTCCTGCAGTGCTTTATTAATTTGTGGAGTGATGTCCAGTATTTCCATTTGTTTTGAAGTTTTGATTTCGAGTTCAATGATATTCATTTATATCAACTCCTCATTTTATACTTTAATATAGTCAATTTACAAAATAAAGTAAAGACGTAAAGATCAGAGAGGTGGTTAGTATGAAATGGCACACTGAATATCACTGGTTTCATACCAGACAAAAAAGAGAGTTTATCAATATCACAGAGTTAGTGGATAAGGCTGTAAAGAATGCCGGTATAAAGGAGGGTATGGCTCTGGTCAGTGCCATGCATATTACAGCAGGAGTGTTTGTTAATGACGAAGAACAAGGGATTAAAGAGGATATGATGGAATGGGCTGAAAAAATTGCCCCATATCGAGAGAACTACAGGCATCACCGTACAGGTGAAACAAATGGAGATGCCCACCTCAAGAATATTTTGTTTCATCATCAAGTGATGGTTCCTGTAACAGATGGCAAACTGGATCTTGGCCCCTGGCAGCAGATTTTTTATGCCGAGTTTGATGGTCAAAGGCGTAAAAGGATGATTATCAAGGTTTTCGGAGAATAGCCGGCTGATTGATGAGCTTATACTTAAAGAAGGTGAAAAAATGCATATCAAGGGAGACCCTCCGGATCCTGAGGGTATAGCAGGGATTACCGGTTCGGGCGGCTCGGTGATCTGTCCCTTATGTGAAACCATATGGCAGTTGAATATAGTATTAACCACATTCAAACCCGAAGAACAGGAGCGTTTTTGGGCAGGGAAGGGCTGTCCCGACTGCCGGTATCTATGGAGAGATTGAATTTACTCTTCGTCATTATTAACCTGGTTGTGAAATATTATTTCTGGCGTATTTTCCGGGCTTAGTGTTTCATCATCCTGTTTGACCTGGCTGATCACTTCGGTAACACCACGGGCTTTAGATGCTGCATTGATAGCTGTTTCTATTTCAGATCTATTTTCAGCGCGCCCTGCAAGTACCGCTTTTCCCCGACGGACACTTTTTACTCCAATTTTATTGGGGTTTCCTTCAGGATCCCCTTCCAGCTCTTCCTGTATCTCCTGAATTATATCCTGGTCAGTGATAGCCCCATCAGTGCTGATGGATATAGCATTGGCAACCCCTTTTACCCCTGGCACCTGTTGTACAAGATCTTCTGCCCACTTTTTTTCCCTTAATGTATCAACTATCCCTTGAAGCTGGACCTCTCCATTGATCACATCGCAATTAAGACCATAGCTGCCTAAATTTCTATCGTTCTTCAGCAGAGAACTGATCTGCATCTTTAATTCATCATCGGAATTTTGTCTGGTCACTGGACATCCTCCTTTTGGTAAATACTCATCATTTTTTTATTATTTCCTGTTGATATATTAATAATTCCAGTACAACCGTTGTCTTTAACATCAATCTGGTAGGTTCCCCTGATAAGGTAGGGGTAGCTTTTAATCGATGATTTTCTACCGATTTGTGTTTAAAAAAAGGCCAAAAGGACATAATAAGTAGTACTATCCAGAAGATGTCAATAGTGAAAATTTCATCTGGCGCAACCCCTTGTTATATGATAACCAGGAACACTTACTTTAATGCAGATATATTGTTAATAAAATCCATAAACAAAACGAAAAACAATATACTTTGCTTAATTAACATGTATATATATTGTAAATGTGGAATACTATGTATTGGCACATAATATAGTACTATAGAAAGGAGCATTTTAAACCGAGTGAAAAATGGCTGTAGGAAAGAAAAGACCCAGAAAAATTTATATGCCCGGTGACCTGGGCGATGCAGCGACGAGAAGAAACTATCGGAAATCAGGGCCTGTTATTATTTATAAACAGATGGAGGCGTCTAACGAGATGGGTGAAACAATTTCTTTGTCTGAAATATTACAAATGCCTGATACTAAGGCAAGAGAAGTGATGTTGGAACTGAGCAATATGAGTGATCAAAAACTGGCTGACGAGTGGAATGTACAGACCAGTTTTGTGAGAAAGGTCAGGCGAATTTTGGGTATTCAAAAGGATCACAGCGGTGAAGTGGTAGCCACAACAGAAATATTAAGTGATAAATGGCCGCCAACATACAGACCGCGCAAGAGAACAGTTGAACTACAGAAAACCATGCGTGTGATCGATGAAGAAGGGGTTTCTACCGATACACTATCTATACCGCAGAAAAACAGGGGTTTCAATTTTAGCTTAGAGGGTGTCTTCCCTGCAGATGAGGTTGAAAAGAGGTTGGAGTCGCTGGCGGTGATGGCTGCTTGTTCTTGCAGCAATAAATTATCCATCAAGATCAACATAGAGGAGATTATCTCCCCTGAAGAAGAAAGTTCTGTTCTATAGGAAAAAACTATAGAAAAAATGTTGTCGTTAATAAATAATGCCGGTTTTTTATGAACCGGCTTTTTAATTATATGTTTTTCTTATTTTACTTACCTGTACCTATGAACAACAAAAAGCACAGGAGGGAGATGCTCCTGATTAAGGATATCTATGCAAAAAACCCTATATTTTTTCGAGTTGATCTCTGACAAAAAAACTTTAACAGAATTATATTCCTCAATTGCTCCCGGATGCCCACGATAGCTCACCACAGTGATGATCCCATTTGTTGTTAAGAGAGGCAACGCCGCTTTAAGTGCTTGGATCGTTGTTTCCGGTTTTGTGATCAGTGTATGGTCACCTCTGGGCAGATAGCCTAAATTGAACATTACTGCCTTAACTGTACTGTTTGAGAGATATGTACCCAAATGGCTGTGGCTGTCGTGAAATAGATATACTCTGTCCAGCAGACCTGCTTCAATCAATAACTTTTTAGTATTATTAAGTGCAGACTGTTGGATATCAAAACCATAAACTTTTCCTTCTGACCCTACACATTCTGCTAAAAATAATGTGTCAAAGCCATTACCCACAGTGGCATCGACACAAATATCCCCGTGAGATACATGCTGTTTTACAAACCACTTAGCCCAGCTAACAAGTCTCTGAGGTAAAATCTCTATTTTCTCCATGTTCTTCATTATCTCCACCTTCTTTCATCCATTATAACCTAAAATACATTGTACCCAACTCCATTTTCTGTTCATCAGGTGAGCCGTTTTCTCAGTCTCTGAAAAATTGTGGAAAAGATAAGGAAACTGCTGGTGTAATATAAGCGCAAATTTATGGTTGACAGTTCAGCCATAATCTGATAAATACTTATAAGGGAAGTAATAAGCAGGATATTATTTAACTACGGCGAATATAATGTAAGAGGTATAATTGAATAAACTGTAGGAGAGGGTGATAGGACGGTAGAATGGAAGGATGGCAGCTCTTATTTTTTTGTCTGAGAGCTGTCACAAAGTTATTTTTATTCAGAGTAGGACGGAAGGAGTGACCCTTTATGCCTATCACAGAAATGCTTACCCGCAATGCTGAAAATTTCCCTGATGAAGTCAGTTTAATAGAACGAGAACCGGCAGTAGGTTTGCGTAGAGAGATAACCTGGTTGGAGTTTGAGTATCAGGCCAACCGGTTTGCCAATGCTTTATTAGAGCGCGGCATCAAACAGGGCGACCGTGTTGCTCTTTTGATGATGAATTGTCTTGAATGGCTGCCTATTTATTTTGGAATCCTGAAGACCGGAGCCCTGGCTGTACCATTAAATTTCCGCTACACAGCAGATGAAATCAAGAAGTGTGTTGAAACAGCGGGAGCAAAAATACTTATTTACGGCCCTGAATTTATAGAAAGAATAAATGATATCAAAGATGACCTCAGCTTTGTGGAATCCTTTATCTTTGTGGGTGAAAACTGTCCAGACCATTGTGAAAATTATGAGGACATTCTGTCTGAATCTCCTTCAGCAGCACCAAAGATCAAAATCCACGATACTGATGATGCAGCCCTTTACTTTACATCAGGAACCACCGGTACCCCAAAACCGATTCTCCTGACCCATGCCAACCTGGTATCAGCATGTATCACTGAGCAAGACCATCACAAGCAGTGCCATGAAGACTGCTTTCTGTGCATTCCCCCACTATACCATACCGGGGCTAAGATGCACTGGTTCGGCAGTCTGATTGTTGGTGGGAAGGCTGTGCTGCTGCGTGGTGTAAAGCCCAACTGGATACTGGAAGCTGTTTCTGAAGAAAAAGTAACAATTGTTTGGCTTCTGGTGCCCTGGGCCCAGGATATCCTTGATGCCATAGAAAGCAAAGAAGTTAATTTAAAAGATTACTGTTTAGAACAGTGGCGTTTAATGCATATCGGAGCGCAACCTGTGCCTCCCAGCCTGATTATCAGGTGGAAAAAATATTTCCCCAAGCATTTGTATGATACCAATTACGGTTTAAGCGAGTCCACAGGGCCTGGTTGCGTGCACCTTGGCATTGAAAATATTCATAAAGTAGGGGCTATTGGTAAGCCAGGTTTCAATTGGGAAATAAAGATTGTTGATGACCAGGGTAAACCGGTTCCCAGAGGAAAGGTTGGAGAGCTGATCGTCAAGGGACCTGGTGTGATGAAGTGCTATTACAATAACCCAGAAGCCACTGCAAAGGTGCTTAGGGATGGGTGGTTGTTTACCGGAGATATGGCGCGACAGGATGAGGATGGTTTTGTTTACCTGGTGGACCGCAAGAAGGATATTGTGATCATGGGTGGGGAGAATATCTTCCCAGTAGAAATAGAGGATTTCCTGCGGTCTCATAAAGATATCAAAGACGCAGCTGTGATAGGTATGCCGGACCGCCGCTTAGGGGAAATACCTATTGCCATTGTGGAAGTCAAACCTGGGAGCGGCCTGACAGAAGACATGATAATCGAGTTTTGTGAAGATTTGCCCAGGTACAAACGACCCCGTAAAATAATATTTGATAAGGTTCCACGCAACCCTACAGGCAAGATTGAAAAGCCGAAACTGCGGGAACGGTACTGTGGTGACAGGATCGCTCAGGTTGTTTAGCTAACAAAAAACAAGAGCAAGAATTTATCAAAAGAAGCCCAAATTAGGGTTTCTTTTTTATGCAATTGATAAATTAAATCCTATGTATCGAAAAAACCAGGAAGTTCTATATCCCTGGTTTTTTCTGTTTATTGTCATCTATGCTGCATAGCAATCAGAGTGATCAAATCAGAGATTACAATCTTAAGAAATTATTAAGAATTAAGATAAGGTTTCCTTAAAACTTTATTTTTATACTGTAAACAGCAACAGGCAGGAAACAAGCATGGAGCATGAACAACTCTTTGAGAGATAGGTGGTCAAGCAGTGCGGAATAAAAACACAATAGCTAAAAAACTGATACCGGCTGTACTGGTCATGATTGTTGTGATTATTATGATCGAACTTTTTCATCGCCCTGATGTTCTGTTCATCGTTGAAAATACTTGGCAGCAAAAGAGTTTATCTGCTGAAATGAAAAAGGTCAATTTTAATAAGAATATTTTAAAACCGGTAGCTGTTTTGGATATAAAAAAGGGCAAAACAGCTGTCATTTACAACAGCACACTCAGCTTAGTCAATGCTGAATACCCAATTGGAGAAGAATTGGTATTTAAACTGGTTGATTATAAGGATACCGGCGTTCTCATGGATGAGTCCGTAGTTGATAATTATGCTAAATTAAGCGCTGAAGTGGAAAAACATACAGGGGATCATCTGTTTGTCATGTCCCACTATAGAAACGATCAGGTTCAAAAGGCTCTCTATGAACAAGATAAAACAAAAGCTGCTTTACCAGGTGCTAGTGAACATCAAACAGGTTTAGCCTTAGACGTATATGTGTCCAATTATGCAGGAGCAGGTTTTCTTAAATCTTCAGCAGGCCAGTTTGTAAATAAGAACTGCTGGAAATACGGTTTTATTATTCGCTATCCATTATTTAAGAAGCATATAACAGGGATAAGATTTGAACCCTGGCATATTCGCTATGTTGGGCTGCCCCATTCTGAAATAATTTATAAAAAAGGATTAACACTTGAGGAGTATATCAAAGGGCTCGAGCTTGGCAGTTACTATAAATTCAAAAACTATTATATAAGCCGGCAACAGGGAGAGAGCCTTCTGATCCCATCTAATTTCACAGGTATTGTAGTTTCACCTGATAATACCGGCTGTTACATAATAACAGGACGAATTACATAACTTCTGTCTGATGTTGTGGGTTTGTGCTGCTATATTGAAGGAATTCCTGTGTTTAGCTTCGTATTAAGCATAATAGGGGCAATATATAACTCTATAAGGAGAAAAAAATGCCGAAAGAAAATATTTTAATCATTGAAGATGAAAAAGAGATAGCGGATCTCATCGAAATTTATCTGGTTAATGAGGGCTATGAGGTTTATAAAGCCTATAGCGGGGAAGAGGGGCTGAAGGTTTTAGCAGAACAACAAATTCAATTGGTGATCTTAGATATCATGATGCCAGGGATTGACGGCTTAGAGGTTTGCCGGATAATCCGCAGAGACAAAAATATTCCTATTTTGATGCTCAGTGCCAAATCAGAAGACATGGATAAGATTCTGGGTTTGAGCACAGGAGCTGATGATTATTTAACCAAACCCTTCAATCCACTGGAACTGCTGGCCAGAGTAAAATCTCAGCTAAGGCGCTACCTTTATTTAAACCCCAACTATAAACAAAACAATGCTGAGCGGGAAGATATAATAACCATCGATAGCTTGGTAATTAACAAAAGCAAACACACTGTTAGTGTTAATGACCGGGAGGTTAAGCTAACTCCGACAGAGTTTCAGATCCTCCTGCTGCTGGCCGGTCATCGCAAGAGGGTGTTCAGTGCAGAGGAAATCTTTGAACGCATCTGGGATGAGCCATGTTATGAATCCAGAAACACTGTGATGGTTCATATCAGGAACATTAGGGAAAAGATTGAGGATAACCCGAGGGAGCCTCGTTTTATTAAAACTGTTTGGGGAGTAGGTTATAAAATTGAATAATAGTCTCAGATGGAAGATGATCCTATATTTCATAACAAGTATTTTGTTAGCAGCAATAGGAGTTTTTGTGCTGCTGTTAGTGGCATTATTCTTGGCATCAGTCAGCGTTTTTTTTACAGGTGTACTAGATATCCTCAGGTTGATCCCAGGAGAAATACCCACCATGATCATAACAGGATGTTTTCTCTTTTTATTTTTCTTTTTTATGTTAAGTAAAGGGAGTATCCGCTACCTGGAAGAGATATCCGGCACACTGGGAAAGATAGCAGAAGGAAACTTTGATATTCAAATACCCAAGCGTTCAAATGACGAATTAGGATTGCTGGCAGAAAATATAAACCAAATGACACGTAAACTAAAACAGTCAATTGAAGAGGAAAGAAATGCTGAACTGACAAAAAATGAATTGGTCACGAATGTATCACATGATCTGCGCACCCCACTTACTTCTATTCTGGGTTATTTAGAGTTGATCGACAGCGACCAGTACAAGGATGAAGTGGAACTACGCTATTATGTGAATATCGCTTATCATAAATCCCAGCGTCTGAAAAAACTGATCGATGATCTTTTCGAGTTCACCCGGGTGAGTTACGGAGGAATGAAGCCTAAAGTTGAGCTGATCGATTTGGGTGAACTGATGGAACAGCTGGCTGAAGAATTTGTGCCCCTTTTTCGGGAGGCAGGGATGGAGTACCGCTTATCTGTACCCAGGGAAAGAATTATGGTTATGGCAGATGGAGATCTAATAGCAAGGGTATTTGATAACTTGATCACCAATAGTATCCGCTATGGAAAAGAGGGTAAATTTATAGATCTGGAACTGACCAAAGATAGTAAGTGGGCTGTTGCCCGGGTGGCAAATTACGGGGAACCTATCCCTGAGGGGGATCTGCCCTACCTTTTCGAGCGCTTTTACCGAGTGGAAAAGTCTCGTTCTGGAGAAACCGGTGGAACAGGTCTTGGACTTGCCATTGCCAAAAGCATTGTAGATCTTCATCAGGGGCGGATCACTGCCTATAATGACCCTGGCAGAATTGTTTTCGAGGTATGTTTACATTTGAGTCAGCCTATTTGAGTACCTTTCTTGTTAAAACTCCTCACCACTTTTAAATAGTCACCATTAATACAATAATTTCTTAAATTTTTACTTTTATTATCATATTTGGTTCCATTTTTGCCATAATTAATATGATTATTTGCAGGAATAATGTCGAACAATTGAGAATGAGAATAAAAAGGAAAAACTTTAGAGGTGCATATTATGAACAGAACCCTGGGGTTTTTTGTTCTTGTTGTAACTTTTATGCTGCTGCTCTTTCTTAGTTTGGACCAACCTTATATAACAGATACCATACCGGATACTGATATTATCGCAGAAGTAGATAATCAGACTGATAACGTAACTGAGCAAGAAGATATTAATCAGCAGGATGATGAAGAAACACAATCTACAGACAATGAAGAAATAGATAATGATTCCAATTCTGAGAGCCAAAACAATGGTATATGTGCTGGTTCATCCAAAATTTATACGATTTTAGGCGAATCAGGCAATTTAACAACTGAGCAGATGGACAGCGTAAAAAAGTGGAGAAGTGAGATTATTAAATATGCAGAAGAAGACCCCAGTCAAATATTTATTAATGGTTTCACCAGCGAAAAAATGATCTGTTTGACCTTTAATGATGGGCCTGATGACCAGGTCACACCGCGGGTGCTTGATATTTTGAATAAGCACCATGTTAAAGCCAGTTTTTTCTTCACAGGAAGTAAATTAGAGCAAAACCCTGAGGTTGTGAAAAGGGCCTACCATGACGGACACCTGGTATTAAGTCATAGCTGGAGTCAGCAGCAGCTAATATCATTATCTCAGCAGGAGATCAGAAAAGAAATTCAAATGACTGAAGATAAAATATTTGAGTTGATCGGAGAAAGACCTTCACTTATCAGGCCACCGGCCGGATATATAGATAAGAATGCTGTAGCTGTTATCAAGAATAAAGGGTACAAGATTGCATTATGGTCCATTGATACTATGGATTGGACACAAACTGACAAAAGCAGTATTGTCAAAAATGTTACTGAGCACATCAGGCCGGGAGATATTATACTTATGCATTGTGACAGTACTAATACAGAAACGGTAAAAGCCCTGCCAGAGATAATTACCAAGCTGCGTCAAAAGGGCTATCAGTTTGTTGATCTGTCTGAAATGCTGCAGATTAACCCCTATAGATGATGTAAAGAGGCATTTATTATGCAGTGCAATAACAAATTAAAAAAATCGTATTCGTAATCCTAGTTATTTTAACTGTTGCACTTGATGCAGTTATGATGGGTGTTGACTACTGGAGAATATGTACACATAACAAGCCGTTGTTTGCTATTTGTGTCCTAGACGAGGATATTAGCAAGAGATTTGCAGAATATAAGACCATAATTATTGTGTTATGGTCTTATTGTTTTATATAGAATTTATTATTAATATAAGAGACAACTTCTTATATATTAGGGGTTGTCGGATGAGCTTAAATGTTTTATAATAATACCTGTTTTTATTATAAAAAATCAATTGAAGGTGTTATTATAAAACTTTTTTATTTCTACTACAATTACATCACTTAGCAAACAACAGGCAACCTACTGCAAACGCCAGTTGTATTGATTTAGTTCATAATCCTCATAGGGCAGTGATCCTGCTATCCCCATTATTTTGAACATTCTTTAAACTGGTTCCAGATCGGTGCCGCAACTTAAAACGGCTGTTTTGTTGTGGGCCGGGTGTATTGCATTTCGAGATTAACTGAAAGAGGGGGGATAAACAGGAAAAGTTTTTAACGAGATTAACGAGACGGTAAAAAATAATCAATTAGGAGGTCACTGGAGATGAAAAGATTTTCAGTTATAACTGTTTTATTGTTAGGGCTAATGATCTGTTTGATGGGGTGTGGTAATGACACCAGTTCAACTGATGCGGAACTAAGCACCCTAGAAAAAATTAAGAAGCAAGGGTATGTGACTGTTGGTTTTGCAAACGAAGCACCTTATGCATATGCCACTCCTGATGGTAAACTTACGGGGTTGAATGTGGAAATAGCACGTGAAGTGTTCAAAAACATGGGTATACCCGAGATGGACGGCGTACTAACCGAATTTGGTTCTCTTATTCCAGGACTTAAAGCAGGCCGTTTTGATGTTATCACTGCAGGTATGTATATAACACCAGAGCGAGCTGAAGAGGTTGATTTTGCAGATCCTGAGTATCAGATTGGTGGAGCATTAGCAGTGAAAGCAGGCAATCCGCTTGATCTGCACAGTTATGAAGATATTGCTGCAAACCCCGATGTTAAAGTAGCTACTATGGCAGGTGGTCAGGAATACGACTGGCTACTGGCAGCAGGCGTATCTAAAGACCAAATTGAAACAGTTTCTGATCAACCTTCAGTAATTTCTGCACTACAAGCAGGCCGGGTTGATTGTGGAACTATGACTGGCCCTGCGATGGATACTTTAATTGAAAATGCAAATGACCCAACAATCGAAAGAGTTATGGATTTTAAGATATCAGTGATTGATGGTAAAAAACAAGCGGGATATGGTTCATCTGCTTTTAGAAAAGAAGATGATGACTTACGTGAGGCATATAATGCTGAACTGAAAAAATTGAAAGAATCAGGCAGAGTAGCCGAAATTCATAAGGAGTTTGGTTTTACTGAATCAGAATATGCTGGTCCTGAAGTGACCTTTGAAGATGCATTAAACGTATGGTAATAACCGTAAGAAAACCCGGAGGTATTCTGTAATAGAGTGCCTCCGGGATAAAAAACAAGTGTAAGTGAAGACAAGGAGAGGGGGTTAATATAATTCATACCCTAGAATTGGTGCCGTTTTTACTAAAAGGAGTTGTTGTAACAATTGAATTAACCGTAATGGCAGCAATTTTAGCTTTTATTATGGCATTTATAGCGGGATTTGCCAGATTATCTAAATTTGCAATTGTTCGTGGAATAACTCAGATATATGTAGAAATATTTCGCGGTACTTCACTTTTAGTCCAGTTATTTTGGGTATATTTTGTGCTTCCGTTTTTCGGAATAGAATTATCTGCAATGATGACAGGGGTACTTGTTTTGGGTCTAAACTATGGTGCATATGCCTCAGAAGTAATACGCAGTTCTATCCTTGCTATCCCAAAAGGTCAAACTGAGGCGGGTATTGCGCTTAATATGTCTCCGAGTTTAATTATGAAAAGGGTTATCCTGCCGCAGGCAATGCTGATTATGCTGCCTCCTTTGGGTAATTACCTGATAGAACTGATAAAGAGTACTGCATTGGTTTCGCTGATTACGCTCCATGATTTAATGTTTTGTGGAACGATGATCAATAATGTAACAATGCGAACAATCGAAGTCTACAGCCTGGTACTGATCATATATTTTTTATTGGCCTACCCGCTTACGCTGGCAATAAGAAGGCTGGAAAAAAAACTATCCGCGGGGAGGTTATAAGAGATGTGGGATTGGGAATTCACAATATCGATTTTACCACTGCTGTTTGAAGGACTTAAAATAACACTGATTGCTACATTTTTAGCCTTTGGTTTTGCTGTGGTGATGGGGCTGCTGTTAGCTATAGCCAGGCGTTCATCAGTAAAGATTTTGTCATTACCTGTTAAAGCATTTATTGAATTTGTCAGAAGCACACCACCTCTGGCGCAATTGTTTTTCATTTTCTATGTGTTTCCTAAATTTGGGTTGGTTTTAACACCACTTGTCGCAGGGGTATTAGGACTCGGTTTGCATTACAGCACTTACCTGTCTGAGGTTTATCGATCCGGTATTGACAGTATACCACGCGGGCAGTGGGAGGCCGCAAAGGCGTTAAACTTTTCCAAAGCGCGCACCTGGATTAGTATCATTATCCCACAGGCAGTACCACCCATTATTCCGGTAATGGGAAATTACCTCATAGGTATGTTCAAGGATACACCACTGCTATCTGCCATTACTCTAGTGGAAGTGCTGCAAACTGCTAAAATCATTGGTGCTCAGTCATTCAGATACCTTGAGCCAATAACAATGGTAGGGGTTATCTTCCTTATTCTCAGTTATGTTTCTTCATTAGGAGTGCAGTGGCTTGAACTTCGCTTAAATCAACGATAATGATTGCTGCTGGGTATACAATTAGCATTTATGGAGAGGAGGGAAATGATGTCAGAGATTGTAACAAAAACTAGTAACAAGGGCATCCAGAATTCTGAACCAATAGTGCGATATCAAAAAGTGAGTAAATCTTTTGGTGATATAGAGGTTATTAAGGAGCTTGATTTAGATGTAGCTCCTGCAGAAAAAATAGGGATAATTGGGCCAAGCGGTTCAGGCAAGACTACTTTAATTCGCATGCTGATGACACTGGAGAAGCCTACTTCCGGAACTATAGAAGTGGACGGGGAACTATTGTGGCATAAAAGAGTCAATGGTAACCTAGTGTCTGCTGATGAAAAACACCTGCGCAAAGTACGCAGCAAAGTGGGGATGATATTTCAGCAGTTCAATCTTTTTCCTCATATGACAGTGCTGCGTAATGTAACAGAAGCTCCGATTCATGTCCTTGGCCTTTCCAGGGAAGAAGCTGAAGAACGTGCCATCACAATGTTAGAAAAGGTGGGACTAAAGGATAAACTGGATCATTACCCAAGGCAATTATCAGGTGGACAGCAGCAGAGAGTAGCCATTGCTAGAGCATTAGTTATGAATCCTAAAATAATGCTGTTTGATGAAGTTACTTCAGCATTGGATCCAGAGCTGGTTGAAGAAGTATTAGCAGTTATTAAAGAGATTGCGCTGGAAGGAAATATGACCATGCTGTTAGTCACCCATGAGATGCAGTTTGCTCGTGAAATTGCTGACAGAATCGTTTTTATAAATGGTGGCACTATTATCGAACAGGGACCACCAGAGGAGATATTCGAGAATCCCAAACATGAAAGGACCCAAAATTTCCTACGCCGTTTTAACAAGAAAAACTAGAAAAAAGCCTCCCAAAAGGGAGGTTTTTTATAAATGTTGCTTTCTAAGGTAAAAGGGTTTAGATTAATGTTAAGCTTAACAAAAATGAGGGATATTGATGACAGTGCTAATCATAGGTGGGGGAGCATCGGGTCTGGTTGCGGCTATCACAGCCAGAAGATTGGGAGCTCAAGTGACCATTTTGGAGAAAAACCCCCGCTTGGGAAAAAAGATACTGGTTACAGGAAACGGGCGCTGCAACCTGACCAACCTCAACACCTGTCCTGGCTGTTATTATGGGGCGACCCCGGAGTTTGTGGAGAGCATTTTATCACAGTTTAATGCTAAAAAAACCATCGGGTTTTTTGAAAAATTGGGTATCGCCCACAAGGTTGAGGATGAGGGAAAGGTATTCCCAATGTCAGATCAGGCTTCCAGTGTGCTTGATGTTCTGAGATATGAGGTTGAACGAACAGGTATCGATGTTATCTACAATGCCAGAGTGAAAGAAATCAAAAAAAGAAATAACATCTTTGAGTTGGAGTTGGCTGAAAGCACAGATTCCGGCAAGCAAACAATTAAAGGGGATAGGGTCATACTGGCTGCCGGCGGAAAAGCGATGCCTGTGACTGGGTCTGATGGTGATGGTTTTTTGCTGGCCAAAAAGCTTGGTCACACCATTAAGGAAGTATACCCGGCATTGGTTCCCTTAAAACTGGAGGGGGACTTTTTTAAACGTATAGCAGGTGTAAAGGTTTTAGGCACTGCAGAACTTTTTGATGGTTCTAAATCTATTGCTAAGTATAGAGGGGATATTTTGTTTACCAATTATGGTGTTTCAGGCCCTCCTATCCTGCAGCTCAGCGGGAAGGCCGGAGAGTTGATGCAGACAAAACGCAAGGCTCAGCTTAGGGTGATACTGATAGATAGCATGTCCAGGGAGAGCCTGAATGGAATGTTGACCCGAAGATTTCACAATGCTGTGGGTAAGACCATTGAGTTCAGCCTGGTAGGCATGATCAATAAAAGATTGATCCCGGTGCTGTTGAAAGAAGCGGGTATTAAAAACCCGAAAGCTGATGTGGAAACCCTGACAACTGGGGAGCAAGAAAAAATCCTGGATATACTGACCGATTGGAGATTTACCATAACAGGAACCACATCCTGGCCTAATGCACAGGTTACCGCAGGGGGGGTGGATACCTGGGAGGTGGAAAAAGACACATTGGAATCGAAAATAATTAAGGGCCTCTATTTTGCCGGAGAGGTGTTAGATGTTTACGGAGCTTGTGGAGGCTATAATCTTCAATGGGCCTGGTCATCAGGTTTTGTTGCCGGCAAGCAGGCTGCAATCAGCAAAAAAGGCACTGATTAAGTGCCTTCTATAAAATCAACCAGCATGTTTTTCATTTTGTTGTAATCTTCGATAACAATTCTATTGCCCTGAAGATAGGCGATTTCAGGTTTTCGGGGCAGCTCAGCTGCTTCTTTAGGTGCACAGCCGATATACTGTGCTATGCGTAATTGAGTTGGATTCAGGTTAAGGGCTATGATATACGCTTTATTATTTCCTGCGCTGCCGGCGTGAACCAAACCGCCGAGAGTACCCCAGACGATCACATTTCCCTCAGCGGTCACTTCTGCTCCTGGGTGTACATCACCGATGAGAACGATGCTGCCCGGGTGGGAAAGTGTTTGCCCTGATCTGATGGTTCGTTGAACCATTAGTGCATCACTTTGGACATTCTCCTGGGAGGGTACCAACAGCTTTTTAGACTCGCTGGGTTTACGGCCATTAGAGCCATTTAGAATAATCTCTTTAATTTTAATGTTTTTAGTGGATAATATTTCTTCTAAAGAATCCAGTTCGGCAGGGGAGAGAGCTTCCCTCTGACCAATATCGATATTAACTACCGCACCTTTAAAAAAGTTTAAATGAGACAGTTTGGATTTCAAGTGGTTTAGCAATTTTTGAAAATCCGGTTCTCTGTCATTAAGGATTAAGGTAACTCCATCACGATATCCTTTGAAAGTTATTAACTCGTCCATTAGAATTCATCCTTAATTTATTATCATGAACTACTATTACATAATACGACAATGATTTATAAAAACCTTTCTTTTTATATCCGATAATTGTGAAGCACTGTTATTATCCCATTATAAAGGATGAGGCTGCAAAGATGATTTATTATGTTTATATACTGAGATGTGGAGATGGTAGCTTTTATACAGGCTGGACCAATGATCTGAAAAAAAGGTTAACGGCTCACCAAGAGGGTAGGGGAGCTAAATACACACGTGGCAGGGGTCCATTGCAATTGGTTTATACTGAAGAATTTGACAATAAAAGCGAAGCAATAAAAAGGGAGTATCATATTAAAAAAATGAGTCGAAAGGAAAAAGAAACACTGATTGACAGCTGACAGATGCCAAGCAGCTATTAATGATCCCGTATCATTTAAAGCTGATCGGTTAGGATCAAATGATGTTTTTTACATAGGCATAGTAAAACCTTTGCCAGATACCTCCGCAGTATCTGATATAAACATAAAGGCATTGGGGTCCAAAGCCAATACTATGTCTTTCAACTTGGGGATCTCATAGTTGTTCACTACACAGTTGATAACCATTTTGTGTTCTCCGGTATAGCCGCCTTTCCCTTCTAAAAGGGTAACACCCCTATGGAGTTTTTCCAAGATTTCTGCTGCTATTTCATGATTTTTATTAGATATAACTGTTACTGTTTTATAATCACTTAATCCCTTGATAACCTTATCAGTCACAGCTCCCAACACCCACATGCTGACAATAGTATAAAGGGCGATCTTCAGCTCAAAGAGAAATAAAGACAAGAGAATAACAAAAACATTAAAATAAAAGAAACAGGCCCCAATTGAGATATTCCATTTTTTCTTGACTATCATGGCTATGATATCAGAACCACCTAATGAGGCCCCGGACCTTAAAATAATACCACCGCCTATACCGCTGATAACACCTGAAAAAACCGCAGCCAGGAAGAGATCCAGTTCAGGAACAGGCAAATAGGGTTCTGTAAGCGGCAGAGCAGCTGTCAAAATCAGTGTTCCAATGAGACTATATAGAATAAAACTTAGATTTAATTCCCTTAAACCAAGGATAAACACCGGGATATTTAAGATTAAGATACCAATTGGCAGCGGTATATTGAACAGATACTTTCCAATGAGCGCGATACCGGAAAGCCCACCGGACAGTAGTCCATGAGGTACAACCAGTACATTATATGCTACTGCCATAAGTACTGAGCCGATGATAATGGGGAGTATCTTTTTTATGAACTGTAATATGCTATTTAATATTTTGCTTGGATTGATTTTGAGTTTTGTTGACACTGTTTCTACCTCTCCTAGATTAAGCATGCAACAATTATACCCCATAAAAGAATAGTGTCAATGAGAACTATTCCTTTTTGGGGGAGGGGGTCCAAAATACTGATAATACTGGCATTCGATCCTGCCGTTGTAGAGCTTACGCCTGCGATCAGCTCTTCGCCCGAAAAGCCTTTCAAAATCCCGATGAGAAGTGAGTATATAGAAGGACCAGCTATCCAGAGTTTTAAAGACCTGGCCCATCAGACGGTAAAGATTCTCCACTTCTTTGATTTCCTCCAGACGCTCACCATAAGGTGGATTGCAGATCAAACAGCCGTATTTCCTTTTGGTACGCAGATCAGCCACATCCATCTGCTGAAAAGAGATATGGTCGCCGACTCCAGCCAGTTTGGCATGGTAGCGAGCAATGCTCATCACTTTGTTATTTATATCAGTTCCCCTGATATTTAATTTAATGTCTCGACGGATCAGATCCTCAGCTTCCTCCCGGGCCTCATCCCATAAACGCTTTTGGATATTTGGCCAGCTCTCTGCAGCAAACCCTCTATTAAGACCTGGGGCAGCATTAACTCCGATCAAAGCAGCTTCTATAGGTATTGTTCCCGAACCGCAGAAGGGATCCAGCAGTATCCGATCAGGATTCCAGTAACTGAGATTGATCATGGCAGCAGCCAGTGTCTCCTTTAAAGGAGCAGCTGTGCTGAGTTTGCGGTAACCGCGCTTATGAAGACCAGCACCACTGCTATCAATAGTCAGAGTAGCCACATCTTTGAGCAGTGACACCTCTATGGTATAGCGGGGTCCTGTTTCCTCAAACCAATTCCTGTGGTACTTTTTTTTCATACTCTCCACAATCGCTTTTTTGACTATAGCCTGGCAGTCAGAAACGCTGAAGAGTTTAGATTTAACCGATTTTCCCTCAACAGGGAAGTTAGCGTTTTCAGGCAGCCAGTCAGACCAGGGCAGTGCCCTGGTTTTTTCGAATAGTTCATCAAAGGTCAGTGCTGTAAACTCACCGACACGGATCAGGACCCGGTCCGCAGAACGCAGCCAGAGATTAGAACGGCAGATGGCCATCTCATCTCCTTGAAAGATCACTCTGGCGTTTTCCACATCAGCTTCATATCCCAGCTCCCGGACCTCCCGGGCTACCACAGCTTCCAATCCGAATGTTGCTGTAGCTATAAGATCGATTTTTGTCATGATCATCCACCTGCTTCCTATTATGGCAGAGGATCTATGGCTTATGCAACTCATTGCGGCAATTATTACCCTGGAGAAAACATAAAATAAAAAAGAAAGTAAAAAACAATATGTCATTTAATCTTATATATATGCTAAACCGCAGGAAATATAGCGAATATTATCTGATATAATTAATGTGTATCCACAGGAGGGATAAAGATGTGGGATATTGTTGCCATGATCAGTTTCCTAGCTTTCATTATTGCACTTATCGGAACAGGGGTTTCCGCTATTAAACGTAGATCTGTATGGAAAAAGTGGTTGGCTGCTGTAGGTGTGGCTTTTGTACTTTTTATTGTAGGTGCAGTTAACGCTCCTCCCAGTGAAAACATACAGCCGCCTCAAACTGTGGCTGGAGAGCAGGGGGAAAGTGCAGATACTAACAAAAGCAAGGATGTAACAAATAGTAATAGCAATTCATCTGAACACAGCCTTCCAGCGGAATCAGAAGAAAATGAAGAAATTGCTCAACAAGGTGTATCCGGGCAATTAAAGGCTCATTTTCTGGATGTTGGCCAGGGTGATTCTATTCTAATCCAGCTTCCCAATGGACAGAACATGCTTATCGATGCAGGAACCAGTGAGGCTGGGGGATCTGTTGTTTCCTATTTGAAAGAACAGGGTATTAATAAAATCAATTACCTGGTGGCTACCCACCCCCATGCAGACCATGTAGGGGGTATGATAGCTGTTGTTCAGTCACTGGCGATTGACAGGGTCTATATGCCTCGTGTCAGCCATACCACAAAGATCTTTGAAAACTTATTAGAAACAATTAAAGCAAAAGGATTAAAAATTAACAAGGCAGAAGCTGGAGTCACTATTATTAATCAGGAAGGCATAAAAGCAGGTTTCATAGCACCCTGTGGTTCAGGTTATGAACGTCCTAACAACTATTCAGCAGTAGTTAAGGTGCAGTATGGAAATACTGCATTTTTGCTGACCGGTGATGCTGAATCTGTCTCTGAACAGGAGATGATTGCCAGCGGTACAAACCTCAAGGCCGATGTGTTGAAAGTAGGCCACCACGGCAGCAAAAGTTCCACAACACAGGCATTTCTGTCCTCGGTTTCTCCAAAATATGCTGTTATTTCATGCGGTGCAGGCAATAGCTATGGGCACCCCCACCAGGCAATCCTGGATAGATTGAAAAAAGCCGGTGTGCAGACCTACAGAACAGATATACAAGGAACAGTTATTATTACTTCTGATGGAAAAACCCTTACAATCAAGACATTGGGCAGCACACAAAAAGTTAGAGCCCCTGATACCAAAACCAAGATCAGCACTAACACCAAAAGCAGTAGCAATAAAACTGTCAGCCCTGGGCCAGCACCTGATCCACCGGCTGACAGCGCTTACATTGGAAATAACAATACAAAAAAATTTCACAGGCCAACATGCTCTACACTTCCTGCTGAAAAAAATCGGGTCTATTTCCAAAGCAGAGATGAAGCTGCAGCTGCTGGCTATGTACCCTGTAAGAGATGCGATCCTTGAAGCAACTCTTCCGGTTTTTAGCTGCAATTTAAGGTTTTGTCTCTCTTAATATCAGACAGCATAAAACATGTATAAGGTAAGTGAATGGAGGTTTTAGTATGCAAAAAATTTATAAGAACCTGACCGATCTGATCGGTAAAACCCCGCTCCTGGAGCTGTCAAACTACAACAAGAAAAATGCATTGAAAGCAACACTTGTTGCCAAGCTTGAATATTTCAATCCTGCAGGAAGCGTCAAGGACAGAATCGCAAAAGCCATGATCGATGATGCCGAGGCAAAAGGTCTTTTAAAGCCCGATTCAGTCATTATTGAACCAACCAGCGGCAACACCGGAATCGGGCTGGCATCTGTCGCCGCGGCACGGGGCTATCGCGTTATCCTTACCATGCCTGAAACAATGAGCATCGAACGTAGAAATCTGTTGAAAGCATATGGTGCCGAGCTTGTGCTGACTGAGGGATCCCTGGGCATGAAGGGAGCTATTGCCAAAGCTGAGGAACTGGCCAATCAGATTCCGAATTCGTTCATTCCTGGTCAGTTTGTAAACCCTGCAAATCCAGAGATACACAGATTGACGACAGGGCCCGAAATCTGGGAGGACACCGATGGAAAAGTTGACATTTTTGTATGCGGCGTTGGTACGGGAGGCACATTAACTGGGGTCGGCGAGTTTTTAAAATCAAAGAATCCGAATGTGAAGATCATCGCCGTCGAACCCGCAGGTTCTCCGGTGCTTTCGAAAGGAACTGCCGGTTCCCACGGGATTCAGGGAATTGGTGCAGGGTTTATCCCGAAAGTACTGAATACGAAAATCTATGACCAGGTTATTTCTGTTGAAGATGAAGATGCTTTTATAGCTGGTAAAGAGCTCTCTAAAACAGAAGGACTGCTTGTTGGTATTTCTTCGGGTGCCGCCCTTTGGGCCGCAACTGAAATTGCCAAAAGCCCGGAAAACGCAGACAAGATAATCATTGTGCTACTGCCAGATACAGGTGAACGCTACCTGTCTACTCCTCTTTTTGCAGAGTAAAGAGGTTGGCTAATTAATGCAATAATCGAAAAACCATACAAACTACGGGGTAAGGATCAACATCTTATTAGTGACATTGCAGATACTTTGAGTAAATATTGTTGTTGGAGGTGATGCGTTGCGAAAAAAAGCCCTCTATTTTGTGCTTGGATTTCTTTGTTTTATCATTTCACAGCCTTTATTG
>Ga0209537_1001490_pt1 | contig 26239 bp, 22 predicted proteins | sample BioPla4DNA1_FD_187698 | JGI IMG/M metagenome (GOLD analysis project Ga0209537, IMG submission 187698) | Biogas fermentation microbial communities from Germany - Plant 4 DNA1 (SPAdes) (version 2) | ecosystem: Engineered > Bioreactor > Anaerobic > Digestate | place: Bielefeld, North... | reverse complement strand
CAACATATGGGAGGAAAGTACAAGGTAAAATATGGTAAATAACACTATTTTTGAAAATATTTTTCATATATTCAAGTTTCTAGTTTAAACTAGCGTAATTGGTAATATTTAGGTTGTTGAAAGCGGGTTATATCGTCCTGCAGCCCAAGAAATTTCGCTACTTGTTCAGCTCCTCCATGAGCAGCTTGTTGACGAGCTGTGGATTGGCCTGACCCTTTGTTTCTTTCATAATCTGACCGACCAGAAAGCCCATGGCTCTTTTTTTACCTTTGCGGTAATCTTCAATAGATTGCGGGTTTGCGGCCAGGACCGCGGAGATAATCCGGGAGAGGGTATCTGTATCGGATATCTGCTTGAGCCCCTTTTTTTCAATAATCAGCGCCGGATCTTCGCCGGTGTTAAACATCTCTTCAAAGACTGTTTTCCCTATTTTTCCGCTTATTTCACCTTTTGCGATGCTTTGCAAAAGCTTTCCGAGCCCGGCGGGCGTTATCTTTGATTCCGTAATATCCATGCCTGCTGCGTTGAGAAGGCCCAGGTACTCGCTTACAATCCAGTTGCTGACCGTTTTGGGCTCATTGTGAACGGAGAGGACGGCATCATAAAAATCAGCCAACTCTTTTGAGCTGGTGAGCACTTCTGCAGTTGAAGACGGAAGGTCGTGCTCTTCTGTTAAACGCTTGTAGCGCTCGTCAGGAAGCTCGGGAATAGTCTTTTTAATTTCTTGTATCCATTCTTCAGTAACAGGATAGGGTGGAATATTGGGATCAGGGAAACAGCGATAATCTGCCGAAACAAGCTTGCTGCGCATTGCCCGGGTCACACCCTTGGCTTCGTCCCAATGCCTGGTTTCGGGAATAACGCTTTCTCCCGAAAGCACAACGGAACGTTGCCTCTCTGCCTCGTATTCTATACCGCGATAAACTGAGCGGAAGGAATTCATGTTTTTTAGCTCCGTTTTCTTCCCAAACTCAGTGGAGCCAACGGGGCGTATGCTGATATTGGCGTCGCAACGCATGGAGCCCTCTTCCATTTTACAATCCGAAATGTCCAGGTAACGAATGATGGAGCGCAGTTTCTGCAGAAAAAGCCGTGCCTCTTCTGCAGATCGAATATCCGGCTCGGAGACGATTTCCATCAGCGGCACTCCGGCCCGGTTAAAATCAACCCTGCTGGAGGGAGAAGAGATAATGTCGTCCCCAATATGGGAAAGCTTGCCCGTATCCTCTTCCAGGTGGAGCTGGTGAATACCGACTCTTTTTGTTTTTCCATTAACCAGGAATTCTATATAACCATTTCTCCCCATGGGATAAAAATATTGAGAAATCTGAAAGCCCTTGGGCAAATCCGCATAGAAATAATTTTTCCGGTCAAAAGCAATCTTTGGAGCAATCTCGCAGTTGAGCGCCAAAGCGGCTTTAATGGTAAATTCTGCCGCTTTTTTATTTAACAGAGGCAGTGTACCTCCGGGAAGGCCCAGGCATATTGGGCAGACCTGCGTATTCGGTTCGGCTCCAAAGGCGGTACTGCATCCGCAAAACAATTTCGTATCGGTCAACAGTTCCACATGAACTTCCAGTCCGATTACGGTTTCATATTCGTGCAAAAAAATCCCTCCTTCTAATCTTGAACACTTCTAAAAATGGTAGACTTTAAACCGGATAACACAGCCAATCTCCTTAAACATTGGGAAAACGCGGAGGGTTTTCTTTTTCAAGGAGCAGGCCGGCTTGTAAAAGTTTTGCTTCATCAAAGGCCTTCCCGATAAATTGCACTCCGGCTGAGCCGCTAACAGATTCGGCAGGCACCGGAATGGTGATTGCCGGCAGGCCGGCAAGGTTTGCTGCAGCAGTGTAATAGCCCGCGGGGTCGGGCAGCAAACATGCCTTGTCGTTGCTGCTCAGCAGCGGCGCCTGAAAGGGAACGGCAGGAATAAAGAGCAGATCAAATGACTGCAGGCAGCTTTCCAATTCCTTAATAATAAGGGTGCGCATCTTTTGTGCTTTTTGGAAAACCCTGCCGTAGTAGTTTCCCGCGGAGATGAGGGCTCCAAAAGTCAGGAACTGTTTCAGGTTGCTGCCAAAACCTTCTGTGCGGCTTTTTCTGTACATTTCCTGCAGATGGCTTCCTTCTACCCTGAGCCCAAATCGCACTCCATCATAATTGCCCAGAGAAGAAAAGGCCTCCACAGCACGAATTATGGCAGCAGTGACAATGGAATGTGAAAAATTCGGCAAGGAAACCATTTGTACCTGGAAATTTTCCTTCTTTAAATATTCCAATGTCTCAAGAAAGGCTTTTTTAATCCCCTCTTCCAGATAAGGAGCTTCCGCCCAGTTCTCCGGAACAGCAACCTTAAAGGGACCGATGTTTTCTTTTTCCTGCAGCAGCAATGTATATGAAGGTACCTCATGGGCAAATGAAGTAGGATCCTCCGGATCATATCCGCTAATAGCCTCCAAAATTGCGGCAAGATCAAGGACAGATGGGGCCATAATGCCGATTTGATCCAGGGAGGGAGCCACATCAACCAAACCTTTACGGGAAACTCTGCCATACGTAGGCTTAAGGGCAGGAATACCGCAGTAGGAGGCGGAATGTCTCAACTCACCGCATCCGTCCGGAGCGAGGGCAAAATTCACAGCACGACTTGAGACAGCTGCCGCAGCTCCGCTGCCGGCTGTATATTCTGTATCCCAGGGATTTTTTATTTCCCCAAAAAATGAGTTTTTTCCGGTTGCTCCAAGGTTGAACTCATCCATATTGGTTTTGCCGGCAGGGAAAGCTCCCCATTCCTTCAATTTCAAGACAACCGACGCTTCAAAAGGAGGTCGATAAGATTCCAGCATCCGTGAGGCACAGGTCGTCGTCGTTCCGCCTGCGCAGATTGCATCGGACAGACCAAAGGAAACACCGGCAAGCGGCAGTTTTTTATTCTGCGCAATTTTTTGCGAGATGTCCTTTATTCCTTTCTCAATCAATTCGGGGTCAAATTTAATGAAGGCATTGCACTTTTCGTGTACTGCAGCACAACGCCGCGCCACATCTTCTCCGATTTGTTGCGGGGAAACCTCTTTGGCGTTGACTTCCCCGGCGAGTTTTTGAACGATATGTTTATAGAAATCCAAAAAATCAGGTCTCCCTTCAATTATAATATACCTTACTCGACAATCTTTGGAACCTGGATGTAAGGCGATTCAGCTCCAGGAGCATTCGACAACGCTGTTTCCAGCGGTAAAGAAGGTGCAGCGAGATCTTCTCTCACTGTATTTTTCTGTGCAAGGGGAAAATATGTGGCTTCCACATCATCCAGCGCACTACTTTGCAAAAAAGTTGCCTGTTCGAAGATATTTTTTGCCTGTTTCTCCAATCCTTCCAATTCTTCCGGCATCAGTTCCAGACGGGCATCCCACGACGCTTGCATGAACTCTTCCCGGGAAATTTCCAATCATCTTCACCATCCTTACTGTTGTGACATACACAAATTATAACACATTTTTTTCACATAGTGGAAATATACTTGTACATGCAAAAAAGCCCAAATTTTTTGGACTTTTTTGCATATAAGCATCATGTATCGAATTATTTTATTTCCCTTGATACTGGGCTTTACGCTTCTCCAGGAATGCGGCAACGCCTTCTTTCTTATCCTCCGTAGCACAGGCCAGGGCGTGGAGGTAAGACTCATGGGCCATTCCTTCATAAAGACCCATTTCCATGGAGCGGTTGACTGCTTCCTTGGCGTACTGGATGGCCAGAGGCGATTTGTTGATAATGCTGCCGGCCATTTTTTTAGCTTCTTCCATTAATTCTTCCTGGGGCACCACCTTGTTTACCAGCCCGATGCGGTAGGCCTCTTCGGCATCCACCATACGCGCCGTTAAAACCATCTCCATAGCACGGCCAAAGCCAATCATTCTCGGAAGACGCTGGGTGGCACCGTCGCCGGGAATAATCCCCAGGTTTACTTCCGGAGCGCCCAGTTTGGCGTTGGTAGAGGCAATGCGCAGTGTGCAGGCCAGTGCCGTCTCCAAGCCGGCCCCTAAGGCAAATCCGTTAATAGCGGCGATTACGGGCTTGGGCATTTCATACAGCATGTTTAATACTTCCTGGCGCCTGCGGGTCTGTTTGCGCCCCAGAACAAAGTCTCTGGCCTGTACTTCCTTGATATCCGCACCGGCCATGAATGCCTTGTTGCCTTCCCCGGTTATAATCAGCGCTCTTACTTCATCGTCATTTTCCGCTTCTTTAAAGGCCTGGGCAAACTCTTCCACAAGGGCATTATTCATAGCATTCATGACTTCCGGGCGATTAACGGTAATAATCGCCAGAGGCGCTTCTTTTTCATATTTAATAAACTGGTACATCTCCATACCTCCTCTTTTTTAAAGTCTAAGTAACAAAAAATGGGGATGGAGGAAGGGATAATTCCCTTTCCCCCTTCCCCATACTTTTAGAAATAGTTTATAACAATTCTCGCCTTTTATGCAAAAGCAGGAATTCCCAGCTCGGCATTGCCGATAATCAGTTGCTGGATCTGGGATGTGCCTTCGTAAAGGGTATTGATGCGGGAATCGCGGTACATTCTTTCCAGGGCATATTCGCCCGAGAAGCTGTAGCCTCCCAGTATCTGCATAGCATCATAACAAACCTTGTTAACCATTTCGCCGCAGAAATACTTGGCCATGGAGGTCTCACGGGTATTGGGAACTCCTTTATTCTTCAGCCAGCCGGCCCTCCAAACGAGCATCCGGCCCAGTTCTATATTCAGAATCATGTTGGCCAGCAATGACTGGACAAGCTGACGGCTGGCGATCACTTTGCCAAACTGAACCCTTTCCTTGGCATGGGCCTTGGCAATATCGTAAGCAGCCTGCGCGGTGCCTACGCAACCTGCAGCAACAGTGAAACGTGCATTATCGAGAGCTGACATGGCAACGGCAAAACCTTTGCCGATTGGTCCCAAAATTTGGTCCTTGTGGACGCGCACGTTCTCCATGTAAATCTCGCCGGTATCCTGGGCGCGAAGACCGATCTTTTCATGAATGGGCTGCGGGTTCATACCAGGAGTACCTTTGTCCACCAGGAAGCAGGTAATACCCTTTGCTCCGGCATCTTTATCCGTTTTGGCAAAAATAAGAGAAACATCAGCCATATTGGCATGGGTAATCCACATTTTGTTGCCGTTGAGGATATAATAATCCCCATCCTTTTCCGCGACACTTTTCAAGCTGGCGGCATCGCTTCCCGAATCCGGCTCGGTAAGGCCGTAGCAGCCAAAAGCTTCTCCCCGGGCAATGGGGGGGACGTACTTTTTCTTTTGTTCTTCGGTTCCCCACTTCAAAATGGTCTTGGCCACCAGAGAGATATTCACGGAATAAGAACCCCGCATGGAGGAGCATCCGTAACCAAGCTCTTCCGCGACAATAGCGTGGGAGATGAAATCCATTCCGCTACCATCGTATTCTTCGGGGATGGATGTACCGATAATTCCGAGATCGCCCATCTTCTTCCATGTGTCCATGGGGAACTTCTCATCAAGGTCCCATTGCTTGGCATTGGGGGTAATCTCTTTTTCAACAAATTCGCGGACCATCTTTTGCACTGCCAGTTGTTCGGAATTCAGTTCAAAATCCATAAAATAACCTCCTTTTTTTTTCGCCCTTTCTGAAAGCTTGGCCGCCGGCTCAAGCCTGCAAAAACAGCATTTTTCAAAATTTAAGTTTTTCGCGTATCGCGTTATACCCGCACTTATCTTAACACTGTGGGCACGGGCGGATCCTGGCTGTAATCATAGAAACCTTTCCCTGATTTGCGTCCCAGATAACCGGCATGAACCATTTTCTCCAGGAGGTAGCAGGGACGGTAACGGGCATCGCCCAGCTTTTCATAAAGGGTTCTGGTTTTGGCCAGGTGGGTATCGATTCCAATCATATCGATGAGCGCCAGGGGACCCATGGGCAGATTGGAGCCCATCTTCATAGCCTTATCGATATCCGCGGCTGTACCGATCCCTTCTTCCAACACCCAAACCGCTTCATTCAACATACCGGCCAGGACGCGGCTGGCGATCCCGGCAATCCCTTCCTTGGCGGTTACAACGGGTTCTTTGCCTAAAAACTCAACAAGTTCCTTGGTTGTCGCAGCAACTTCAGGTTTAGTCGCCAGGCCGGGCATAATTTCCACCAGTTTCATGACCACTGCGGGATTGAAGAAGTGCATTCCGATTACCCGGCTTGGATCCTTGGTTGCGGAAGCAACCTCAGAAATGGAACAGGCGGTCGTATTGGTGGCAAGAATTATCCCTGCGGGAACGATCTCGTCAAGCTCGGCGAATAATTGTTGCTTGAGCTTGACATTTTCAGTAACCGCTTCAATAACGAAATCGCAGCCGGCAGCTTCTTTTTTATCGGTGGAAGTTTTAATCCGTCCGACAAGTTCTTTGGCTGCATCGGCAGTTATTTTACCCTTCTCGACTCTCTTGTTCAGGATCCCCTCGATATTGCTAATGCTGCGCTTGAGGATATCCTCGTTAATATCAACAAGGACAACGTTCAATCCCTGCTGGGCACAAAGGTGCGCAATACCTGTACCCATGATCCCGGCACCCAGAACAAATACTTTTTTAATATCCATAAAATTTCCTCCTCTCAAATACTTTTATTTATATGATTAAAATATACAAGAGCCTAGTTTAATCTTTCTACGATGACAGCCAATCCCTGGCCGCCGCCCACGCACATGCTGGTCATGCCAAGGGTCTTGCCATATTGTTTCAGGGTATTGAGGTTGGTGGTAACGAGTTTGGTACCGGTGGCCCCCACAGGGTGACCAAGGGCGATGGCTCCGCCGTGGATATTAATTTTCTCCCGGTTAAATTTCAGTTCCCTTTCACAGGCTAAATACTGGGCGGCAAAAGCTTCGTTTAACTCAATGAGATCGATATCATCCAGCTTCAGTCCGGCTCTTTCCAGGGCTTTAGGAATGGCGGCAACCGGGCCAATTCCCATGTACATGGGATCTACCCCTGCTTCAGCATAACTCACAATGCGGGCGATAGGTGTAACTCCCAGGGACTTAGCTCTTTCTTCAGACATAATCACCAGGGCGGATGCACAGTCGCAGAGTGCGCAGCTATTGCCGGCCGTTACCGTGCCGTCTTTTTTAAATACCGGGGGCAACTTGAGCATTTTTTCCAACGAAGCATCGGCCCGGGGAATTTCTTCCTGATCCACGATCACTGTCTTCTTCTTTTGGGTAACTTCAATGGGAACAATTTCATCCCTGAATTTGTCTTCAGCAACAGCTTTCGCTGCTTTCTGATGGCTCCACAGGGCAAATTCGTCCTGCTCCTGCCGGCTGATGTTGTATTTCTCTGCCAGGAGTTCAGCGGTATTGCCCATAAACATTCCTGCCAGCATACACTTAAAACCATCATAGTGCAAACCGTCATAAACGGGGAAATCCCACATGCGGGCGCCCCAGCGGGCCTGGGGAATCAGGAAGGGAACGTTGGAACCGGATTCGGTACCGCCCACAACCAACACATTATTATCGCCGCACATAATGGACCGGCATCCGTCAATAATCGCCTGAAGGCTGGAAGCGCAACGAATGTTGACTGTATAGGCGGGCACTTTGTGAGGAAGCCCTCCCCGAACAGCACAGATACGGGCAATATTCGGGCCAATTCCCGCCTGCCAACCGCAACCGAAAATTAACTGATCCACATCCTCAGGAGAGATCCCCGCCCTCTTAACAGCTTCGGCAACAACTGCTGCTCCCAGATCAGCAGCGGTCTTGCTCTTTAAGCTGCCGCCAAAGCTGCCGGCGATAGTCCTTACGGCACTTACAATTACTGGGTTTTTCATTTGTTTCCCCGAAAGCGTTCACTTTCGGGACTTCCTCCCTTCTATTTTTTTATAGATGCAAAAACCTAACCCCATCTTTTACTGAAAAATAATGCCTCCTCTTCCCTTTTAAGCCTTGATAAGCGTCTTGATTTCCGGCTTTGGCGAGAAGTTATGTCCATTTTTTTAACTGGACACGTGGAAACAATGTTTACTTTTTTAACCCCCCTTTCTTTTATTCCTTATGCCTTTCCTTGATAAGCCTACAAATTATCTACTAAACAGGGCTTTTATATGTTAAACCCAGATTTTTATAAAAGGGGAATTTGTCTACTATTAATGAAAATATGCAATTTATATGCCAACAAGAGAAGTTCTCCCTTTGTTCAAAATGGTGAAACTACTTCACAGAACCGGATTCAATGCTTTTTAATTTTTTCCAGAGAGTCGTGCGGCTGATTCCAAGCTGCCGGGCCAGCTCCTTCTTGTCCCGCTTGCTCTGCTTATAAAGCTTTTCAATAATTTGCCTCTCCATATCTTCCATCTTTCCTACGCCAATAGTTAAATATTGCTCCCCGTTCGGCTCGAGACCCGGCTCGTCTTCCCTGTAGCGGTAAAGCTCATCGACCAGTTCTTCAAGTAAACGAAAGTTATCCGCACCCTCTTCGGAAAGAAAAACATATTTTTCAATGAAATTTTCCAACTCCCGGACATTGCCCGGCCAGTCATATTCACAAAGATAGCGAATAATAGAGGGAGGGAATTCTTCGCTGCCGCTCCTGCTCCCCCTATACTTCCTGCAAAAATGTTCAATTAAAAGGGGAATATCATCTCTACGCTGCCGCAAAGGAGGGATATGCAAGTTTAAAACATTAAGGCGGAAAAAAAGATCTTCCCGAAAATTCCCTTTTTTTACTTCTCCGGCTAAAAAACGGTTTGTGGCGGCGAGCACCCTCACATCTACAGGAATAATTCGTTCACCGCCGATGCGGCGCACCACTTTTTCCTGGAGAACCCGCAACAGATTGAGCTGCAGAGGGGGAGAGAGCTCAGATATCTCGTCCAGGAAAATCGTTCCGCCGTGTGCAAGCTCAAAAAGCCCTATTTTCCCGCCTTTCTTGGCTCCTGTAAACGAGCCCTCTTCATAACCAAAGAGCTCGCTTTCCAGCAATTCTTTGGGAATACTGGCGCAGTTAATAGCCACGAACGGCCCTTCGCGACGAGGACTCTCAGCGTGAATGCTATGGGCAAAAAGCTCTTTTCCGGTACCGCTTTCCCCGATAATTAAAACTGTTGAACCGGAAGCTGCAAATTTTTTGGCACGGTTTATTGTTTTTACCATTTCCGGTGAGGAGCCGACGAGATGATTAAAGGTGTAGCGTGAAACAAGGCCGCTGCTATGGAGTTTCTTGCGGATGGTAGCCTCGAGGTTCTGAATCTTGTGAACGCTCTGGAAGGTAATGACTGTCCCGTGTTTCTCATTGTCGATGTAAATGGGAATACGGTGAAAGAGGATTTGCTTACCCCCGATTTTATGTACCTCCTCTTTCCCCTCCCCGGAGGCCTGGTAAAAAATTTTCAGCAGGGGAATCGGCAGGTTCTCCACCTTTTTGCCAACCGCATCATTGCGGGAAACTTTGAAAATTTCTTCTGCAGAACGGTTGAAATGTGTTACTTCACCTTTTTTATTTACGGCAATAACGCCTGTGTATGTATGATCAATAATGGTTTTAAGAAATTCCGCTTTCTCCCGGTCCTTTTCGCGCATGCGCACAACATCCTGGGCCCACTGCAGGGCTTCAATAACGGCTTCCCGGGAGGGAAAGGCCATCACGCCCTTCATGCCGCGGATTTTGGCCATGCGCAAAATGCAAATACCCGAGGCGACAATAACTTCTACCCCTTCATCCTGCGCTCTCTGTATCTGCGCTTCAAGCTCCCTTTCGTCCCGGTAAAAGAAAAAGCTCAGGTCCTCCAGGGAAAGGATTTCATCGATCATCTTAAAATCATAAATTTCCTTGCACTTAATGTGGTCAAAATAAGCTATTTTCCGGCCTAACTGCTTGGCCTGGTAGAGAGCGCGAATAATATCAAAATTGGTCATCTGGATTAAAACAACGGGAATGGAAAGTTCTCTTTTGAGGAGCACGCCCGTGGGACCGCGGCTGATAATTACATCCGCACCCGCCTGTTCGAACCTTTTGCCCTTTTCCACTCCCTTATCCAGAAAAGCTTCCACGATCTCCAGTTTAAAATTTTGCTCCCTGGAAATCTGCCGGGCAAGCCTGGTTAACTCGGGAAGGGGGGAAATCATAACTATGCGGGCTTTTTTCATTGCGCAATTAAACCTCGTTAAAATATTTAACACATATTATAAATATTTCTTTTTCATGTCCACTTTTTTAATTCGACTCTCTCTGTAAAAAACCCTTTTTCCAGAAAATAAAAATATCGGTGCAAAAAAACATAAAAAGTTGCAAGTTTTTAATCTATCCGGAGTTACTCCGGGGGCCGGTATTTCATATATTCTTCCGCAGTATCGATATCAACGGTAACACCGGGAAAAGGCGTTTCCACTCCCCGAATCTCCCCCTCCGGAAGCAAAGGAATAATTCCTCTGCCTCCACGGTCGCCCTGGAGGGTCAATAGTAGTGGCCAGGTTCTGCGGTCAAAAATCTGGGGGTTACCTTTTTTTCCCTGAAATAAAGGATAAGTAACCAGATTTAAATTCCTACTGTAGTTTTTGATTAAGGCCCGGTAAACCTCCGGGTCAATAAACGGCTGGTCGCCCAGGGCAAAAATAACCCCTTGGGCAAGAGGGTTGCAAGCACTGATGGCAGCTTTTATGGAGGTGGACATTCCCTGCGCTGAAAAAGGATTCTTTACGACCCTGATCTTGTCCCCGGAGAAAAGTTTTTCCACCCATTCCTGTTCAGGACGGGTAACAATAAATATTTCGTCTGCACCGCCTTGCAGGGCATTTCCCACAGCATGCTCAAGTATAGTTTTCTCTCCAAAGCGGAGAGACAGCTTGTCTTCCCCCATCCTTCTGGAAAAACCCGCGCTAAGAATTGCACAGGAAACGAACGGTTTTAAAAAAGGCTTCCCCCATATATATTGTACGGGGAATTCTTCTGAAAGGGCTGTAAAAAGCAGGCGTGACACACCCGACAGGGAAGAGGCGGAAAAGGCTCCGACAACAGCATAAAGCAGTTCCTTATCTTTCATTAGGTCCGCTTTATTGACAACAGGAACCGCCCGGGCAGATGGAGCCTGCCTCCTGCCCCTCTCAAGCATAAAGAAGAGGCAGCGGATAAAATGATCCGTTCCAATCAGCCCACCCTCCGCGGCACCGATCTGATGGACCAGCAGTTCCGGCCGGTGGACAAAGCCCGCCTCAATAGGCAATCCTAAAGCATCGGCTCCAAGCACAGGAACTATAGTTGTCGAAGATTGAGGAATAACGGGCTCATACGGAGCATACCCCTTGATGGGCCGCCTTGCCGCTCCGTCCGCTTCCACAAGTATATATGGAGCCAAACCCTCGGAAAAAAACTCGTCAACCCAGGCGGCCTCTATCCCCTTTACTTTATCGCCGGGAAGCATAGCGCTTCCCAACGCAACAACGTTATCGCGCTGCAAATAACTTTGAAGTTTTCTCCTTGCTTCAGCGAAATCTGAAGTGATGACCAGGGGAAAGTTCCGGGGAGGGAGGATATGGGTAGTCGTCGTCAAGATAACCTTTTTGTTTTCTTGTGAAAGCTCCTCCGCCAGGCGCAAAAGAAAAGATGTTTTCCCACCTGCGCCGTAAGCAGAGACAATTTCCCGTTCTCCCAGTCCCACACATTTGCTTAAACCAGGAAGCTTAAATAAAGGCATTTAAGTCATCCTCACGCGCGTTTTCACGGAATAATTTTATTTAAAGAATATTCAATAATTCCTTCTGCACCAGCCTGTTTTAATTTACAAACCAGCTCGCGGACCTTTTTTTCATCAATTACCGTTTCCACGGCTACCCATCCCTCTTCATCAAGAGGAGAAATTGTCGGCCTTCTCAAAGCAGGAAGCAGAGGAAGTATGGCCGGAAGCTTTTCTTTATGTATGTTCATTTTCAGCCCGACTTTTTCCTCCGCCATCAGAGCTGCCTGTAAAAGCATGGAGATTTGCTCAATTTTACTTCTCTTCCAGTCGACTTTGTAGCTATCTTTATTGGCAATAAAACGCGGCGTGGATGTAAGTATTGTTTCGATGATCCTCAGGTTATTTGCCTTAAGCGACCTCCCTGTTTCCGTAAGCTCGGCAATGGCATCGACAAGGGCGGGAGGTTTTACTTCCGTTGCCCCCCAGGAAAACTCCACAGAAGCTTGGATATTTTTTTCCTCAAGATATCTTTTCGTCACCTCCACAAGCTCCGTGGCAATTTTTTTCCCCTGAAGGTCCTCCACGCTGTTAATCTCTGAATCTCTGGGAACGGCCAGCACCAGCCTGATCGGTCTTAAGCCCTGCTTTGAATAGGTCAAATCTGTAATTTCAACAACATCGGCACCTGTTTCCGTAATCCAGTCCTTTCCGGAGATACCGGCATCCAGAATCCCGCTTTGTGTATAACGGGGAATCTCCTGGGCACGAATGAGAATACACTCAATCTCCTCGTCATCAATATCAGGAAAATAGGAGCGATCACTGACATGAATATTGAATCCTGCCTTTTTAAACATTTCAATAGTTGGTTTCTGCAGGCTTCCCGCGGGCAAACCAAGCTTAAGTTTTTCCACCTTTACATCTCCCCTCCTTTTTATGATAAAAAACGCATTAAGGGACAGTTCCCGCATCACCGCTGCAAAGCAAAAATTTAAAGGGAAGATAACGAAACCGTCCTTATAGTTGAAAAACTTTTCTCCCGTCCATTATAGCAATAGGGCATTCTGAAAACAACAACGAAAAAGCCGTAAACGCGCGAAGGGCTGCCGCCAGCCTTAAAGTCCCGGATTTCGGCAGCCCTTCGAGCTTAGATAAGCATACATTCGCTAAAAATGCTATTTTTTCGTTACAATCTCCGGCTTGGGATAAGATTCAAGGACTTTGATTGCTTTTTTAATTTCCTCGTCGGGAAGGGAATATTCCGTAAGCTTCCCTTCCAGGAAAGAATCATAGCCGGTCAAATCCAGCATGCCGTGGCCGCTCAAATTGAAAAGGATAGTCCTGGCAACGCCTTCTTCCTTGGCTTTTTTGGCTTCCTCGATCACCGCGGCAATGGCATGATTGGTCTCCGGAGCACAGATAATGCCTTCAGTCCGGGCGAAAATAAGCCCTGCTTCATAAGTTTGTACCTGATTATATGACTGCGATTCAATCAGCTCGTCAAGGACCAGTTGGCTGATCAGAGGGGAAACACCGTGATACCTCAGCCCTCCGGCATGGATAGGTTCAGGAAGGAAGTTATGTCCAAGAGTAAACATTGGCAAAAGAGGGGTCATCGCCGCAGTATCCCCGAAATCATAGGCAAAGGGGCCCCGGGTCAAGGTTGGACAGGCAGCCGGTTCAACAGCGATGATCCGGATCTCTTTCCCATAGATCTTATCCCTGACATAGGGGAAGGAGAGGCCGGCAAAATTGCTTCCGCCGCCAACGCAGCCGATGACCACGTCGGGATATTCGTTGATCATTTCCATTTGTTTTTGAGCCTCCAGGCCGATGATGGTCTGGTGCATCATAACGTGATTGAGGACGCTCCCCAGGGAATAACGGGTGTTTTCTGAGGTTACCGCATCTTCAACCGCTTCGCTGATAGCAATCCCCAGGCTTCCGGTGCAATCGGGATCCTCTGCCAGCACTTTCCGGCCATAAGCAGTGTCCGAGCTGGGGCTCGCCACACAGTTTCCGCCCCAGGTTTTCATTAACAGCTGGCGGTAAGGCTTCTGATTATAGCTTACTTTGACCATATAAATTTTGCATTCCAGGCCAAACAGGGAACAGGCCAAGCTCAGAGCGCAGCCCCACTGGCCGGCTCCCGTTTCGGTAGTTAGTCTCTTGATGCCGAAAATCTTGTTGTAGTAAGCCTGGGCAATGGCTGTATTCGGTTTATGACTGCCGGCCGGGCTGACGGATTCATTCTTAAAATAAATCTTGGCCGGCGTCCCCAGATACTTTTCCAGGGCAATTGCTCTTTGCAGCGGGGATGGTCTCCAAATAAGATATTTTTCAAGGACTTCCTCCGGAATGTCGATCCACCGCTGAGTGCTTACCTCCTGCTCAATCAGGTTCATGGGAAAAATGGGAGCCAGGTCTTCCGGTGCAATTGGTTTCTTAGTTTCGGGATGCAGCGGGGGCTGCATGGGTGTGGGCATATCCGCCTGGATATTGTACCATTGCCTGGGTATCTCCCTTTCCGGCAAAAATACTTTTTTCATCTCCATTTTTTAACCTCCTTTTCTATAAAAATAAAACCCTCGTCAAGGGACGAGGGTTATTCTCGTGGTGCCACCCAAATTTACTCCCAAAAAGGGAGCCTCTTTAGCCAAAGTACGGGAGTGCTTTCTGCTTACTCAAAGCCTTGCTTTGAGTCCATCAGGTTTTGCTCTCCGATACCCGTTTCTTTTAACGGCGAAATCCCGTCCCGGCCTACTGCGCATCAAACTTCGGCCGGGCGCTTCAGGGACCCATTCAACCGGCGATGGGGTACCGGGCTCTCAGCTTCAGGCTTTTGCCCTTGCCCGGCTCTCTGAACCCTTCTTTCCAGCCTACTATTTCCCTTCATCAGCTATTTCTCAATTATTTAATTGGATTTATCATATCATACACAAAATGCCCTGTCAACGAACATTCGGCAAAAATAACAAACTTTCTTTTCATAAAACCTAAAAGCAATGAGGCCTTGGGCGGGAACGGGGAAGCATAATCTCCCGTTGTTACCAGAAAGATCTGAGTTCCGCGCACTGTTTTTCCGGCTGCACTACTGCAAACGGCTCCTGCAGCACCATTAGCAGTGAATTAACATCCGACGTCTTTTGTTCCAGGTTTAAAAATAATCTGGGGATGACGCGCAGGTGCAACGAAAAGTATTTCTCTGTTCCTTCAGGGGCAAAAAAGAGTCCCATATTGAAACTGTATATATTTGCGGAGGAAAAATACCTGAAAAGCCGTTCCAGTCCGCTTACCAGCTCATCAATTACCGCTCCGTCAACATCGGAGACGGTATGGACATCGGGAAAGATGCCCAGAAATTCTCCCAGGACGCCCAGAGGTGCAAAAGAAGCAAGCCAGCAGCTCCTCTCCAGTTCGCCGGCAAACCTTTGCCCTTTTTCTTTCTCCGCCCGGCAGAGCTCCCTCCAGTAGTTTTGGCGGTGAACCTGGTAATAGCGCTTACTGTTTTCCAGTGATTTCCTTAGGAGATTACCAGGAGAATCGCTAACAATAATCTGTTGATGGGGGTGAACTATCCCGCCTCCTGAAGGGGGCATGTAATTCCAGATGACGATATTGTAAGGCGTTCCGAAACTTTTTGCCGCAATAATACGGAAAAAATCCATTTCTGCCAGAAAAGTATCTTTTAAAAGACTGGGTGACAACTCTTCCAGTGGTACCACATGGCGAGTGCCCATTACAGCCAGGGCGCTGAACCGGTCGTAAGGAGAGATATTGGGGAGAAGAGTTGCTTCGCCCCTGCGTATATGTCCATCTTGCAGAACTTCCGGCGGAAAACGCGGCGTCATCCTTTCGATATTCGGGGGGCAGAAAGGACAGCGGCTGCGGTTCTCGGGAGTGTCCCAGGAGGAAAAATCCTCCTTCCGCGGTTTAATCATGCCGAAATGAGCCAACCTTCTGCTTTCCCCGGTGAGGGGATCGTAACGGATTTCGGAATCGATTTCTTTCCGGGCAAAACCTTCACGGGGATCCAATATCGTTGTCGTTACAACTTCTGTTTTAAATTCAATCATGTATGTAAAGCCCCCTTGCTCCTATTATACGGTATTTTAGCAAATTTTTTTCTTTCCGGCTATTACCCGGATATAGATAATATCCCAGATAATGCAGGATTTGACAAACTTTCCGGCGAATTGAATTAATGACGTTAGGGAGAACTGTTGAAGCTCGTACACAAACTAAAAGCTCATTGTTATAATCTCGCTGCCGGGAGGTCGTAATTAATGAAACAACTTTTTGTAACATTTTTTTTAACGATTATTTTTATTGCCTGCATGAACGTGCAACCAGCCCTTGCCCTGGAAGAAAACATCCCCGTATTTATTGACGGTCTGCCGGTATCTTTGGATGTGCCGCCGGCTATGCAAAACGGGCGCATTTTGGTGCCTTTCCGGGCAATCGCCGAGGCGTTGAACGTAGAAGTTAACTGGGACGGTAAAACGCAGAAAATAAGTGCTGCAGCCGGAGAAGACCGGATCGAACTAACAATCGGCAGCAAAACCGCTTATCACAACCTAACACCCATTTTACTGGACGTCGGCCCCCAGATTATCGACGGGAGAACGCTGATCCCCCTTCGCTTCTTCGGCACTGCATTGGGCTGCACGGTAAATTGGGTTGAAAACAGCCGTGAGGTGCAAATTTCTTCACCGCCGACAAAAATGTACGTAACCGCTTTTTATGCCCTGGGCGACAGCAGGACAAGCAGTTGGACGGACCTTTTTGGATTGCCCTACCCGGAGTCCGCAAAAGGAAATACAGATATTGTCGGAACACTGTCTTTGGGCTGGTACAGTCTAGACAAAGACGGAAATTTATTAACAGAAAGCAGTACAGGCTGGAAAAGGCCGGAAGGCTGGGAGAATGTCCTTCTGGCTGCAGAAAAGTATGCACTGGAAACGGAAATGGTTATCCATGTCACCGATGCGGACGGTACCATCTCTTCTCTGCTGGCTAGTGAGGAGGCGATGAACAGAGCAATCGCTGCCATCATTAAAGAAGCGGAGATGTACGGAGGTGTTAATCTGAACTTCGAAGGATTGGGGCTTTCGCAAAGGGGAGAAAAGCTTTCAGCGGTACAAGATAAATTTACCTTTTTTGTAACAATGCTCTCCGGACAATTGCGTAAAATTGAAAAAGATCTTACCCTTACCGTCCATCCCCTCAATAGTGAGTATAAGGGTTATGACTATGGGGGGCTGGCCCAAGCAGCCGGCCGCATTATTATCATGGCTTATGATTATGGACCCAAACCCGAACCCATAAACTTGGTACGGCAAGCGGTTGAGGCAGCAAAAAGCTATGTTCCGTCCGAAAAACTGTTACTCGGTATATCCATCCCGTACGAAACACCAGTTAGTATCGCTCCCAAAATAGGTCTTGCCAAGCGTTACAACCTGGGTGGTATTGCTCTATGGCGTCTGGGCGTAATTTCCGGCGAAACCTGGGATGTATTGCGGCTCATGGTTCAAAAAAAATAAGACACCAAATAAAAGAAATTTAAGCGCTGTTAACCATTTGCAGCTTAATCTGCTTTGGTTTTTTTTCTTATAAAAATCCTTTTTTTGCACATAATAGTAATACTACAGCCTTGAGAAGCGAATAACCGGCTGAAAGATGAAGGGGTGACAAATTTGATCACAGCTGAAGTATCTTTATACCCTCTTAAAACTCCCCGTGCGAGCACTATCATTACCAATGCCATCAATTCTTTAAATAACGAAGAGCTTGAATATTCGGTGGGTTCAATCAGTACCCTCCTGAGCGGCACCGAGGAACAGGTGTGGAGCGGTCTGCAAGCTATGTTCCGGAATGCACAAAATTATGGAGAAGTCAGCATGGTAATAACTTTGACAAATGCGGCGGACTAAATTTAGATAACCGCCGTCAGCTTACCATCTCCAAAAAAGCCTGGATGCGCACCCTAATCTGCTCTACGTCATTTTCCGTGTAGTCGGTCTCAATGGTGAGATAAGGTTTTTCACATTCTTTTTGCACGAAATTCTTGATTAAAAAATTTGGCAAGCTTGCTTATGCCTATCAAAAATTGAATTTATTTGTTTTCATTCTTGATATTGATTATTAATGCAAAGGCAATTGTACCGTAAGCTACAAAACTCCGGAAGTATTCCCCTAAAGCCGCATTATTAAATAAGTTCTGTCCGGCCTGGGGTGAAACAATAAATAAGGTATGGAACAAGAAAATCCCCAAAATTCCATGTCTTATTTTTGCACTTTTGATACTTGCTCCCCCGGCTAAAAGAGCAGCACAAGAAATCACGTCCGCATTCAGATGTGCCGTATAAACATCAAACATGCCAATATTCTGCAAGTAGAACAACTGCCCGAAAGCCGCCAGCACAGTAGAGAGTATAATTACCTTAATGCGGATCATATTAACATTTATACCGGAAACTTCTGCTTTTTCATTATTGGAACCTATCGCCTTAACCTCGTGGCCAAACCGGGTATTTAGGAGATAGTAAATACCGGCGGCAAAGAAGAGAACCACCAGTATCATAAAGATGGGAAATTCCCATGCGCCGATTTTTAACAGCCAAAGCTTATCAATGGTATTCCGGTACATACCCAAATCCACGGTATTCCTTACACCTATGCCTCTGGAAAGAATAATTTCCTGATTAAACACCGGAATAAAAGTGCCGAAGCCAACTAAAAAAATCAGCTGGTAAATACTGTTAAACAGGAAACCAATAATGATTGTAGTTATCATCTCTTTTCCTTTGACCCTGTTTAAAACACAGCCGATGGCAAAGCCGAGAGCTACGGACAACAAGACGCCTAAAAAAATTACTGATAGTATCCCTGTTGCGCCCTCTACCTGGAAATTAATCACTAATAATAAAGCTGTCTGAATCGCCATGGCACCTACAGTAATGGCAAAATTCAATCCCATCCCTGCCACAACGGGGATAATCAACGATAAGACCAGAACTCCGTCCCTGATAAATCTTGTTAGGACTTGATTAAAAACAAAAGCCCCGGAAAATCCGGAAAATTGCCAGGCAAAGAAAGACAAGACCAAAAACACGGCCGGAACTAAATGCTCACTATCAACAAACCTATTTACTCTATTTATAATTCCGCCATCCGTTCCATCCTTTATTCTCACTGTTTGTTCCCCCGCCTGTCTTTTATTAATAATGCATACAGGATGATGCCATAGGTAATAAAGGTCCGTAAAATTTCTGTTAGCTCCGGTATCAATATTTCATTGGCAATAGGGATAGTGAGCAGATACATGGTTTGAAGCAAATATGTACCTAATACTGCTTCGAAGATATATGCTTTTTTACCCGTGCTTCCCCCGATTAAAACCGCCGAAATAGCAGGAAAAGCCATGGACAAAGGTTCGTCGTAAAGCTGAATAAAACCGTAGCTTTGAGAATAAACACAAATGCCAAATCCAGCAATAACGGTGGAGATAATAATAGCAATAAGACGAATTCTCGAAATGTCCAGGCCGGATAATTTGCTAAATGCTTCATTTTCCCCCACGGCAATGGTTGCCCGGCCAACTTTCGTCTGAAAAAACAAGTAGATAAATATGCAGACGAGCCCGTAAAATGCGAACAATCCCACGGGTATTTCCAAACTTCCTACTTGCAGCAGCCACATATCATCCAAAACATTAGAAAAATAATTTTCCAGGCTAATTTTCGGTCTCAGGCCCTGACCGCCGATGGGATAAAGCATTTCGCGGTTTTGAAAGGGTACTAATGTCCAAAAATAATTCATCAAGGGGATAAATGAAAAACCAATAAAGGTACCGGCAATTTCTTCCCGCCCTTTGACTTTGTTAAGGATCAAACCATAAATCCAGCCCAAAAAAAGACAAATCACCAGACTGAATAGTAAAGACATAACAAAACCAAATAATCCGGTGATACGAAAATTAACGGCCAAACAGAGGCCAATGAGACCACCGATAATGCCCACGGGCAGCCCAAAATTCATGCCCGCTCCCGCATTTATCATCGGGATTAGCGACAAAACCAGTATCCCGTTCATCACCAGCTTAATCAATGACTCGTTTAGTAAAACGACTAAATCCATATCTAGAATAAAGGCCAGACATATTAAAGCAATTAAAAAGAAGGAGATAATGATTTGGGGTGTTTGAATTTTATAGTTCTTCAAATAATTCTTCATAATCATGTTCCTTCTTCACCTGATAAAGCTAATCCAAACTCAAGATCGGATGAATCGGGGGATAGTATTTTAAATACTTTTCCTTCAACCATAACAGCGATGCGGTCGCATATTCTTTTTAATTCGTCCAATTCGCTGGAGGCAATGATAATGGTAGTATTTTGGGTCCGATTGATCTCGATCAGCATGTTCAGTATCTTTTCTTTTGCGGCGATATCTACACCCCTGGTCGGTTCCGTTGCAAACAGCAACTTAGGTTTAAGGGTCAATGCCCTGGCAATACAGACTTTTTGTTGGTTTCCACCGCTTAATTCCTTAACCTTTTGTTTAGGAGAAGTGCATTTTATTTGGAAATCGTGAATTAAATTTTGTACATGACTCAATGATTTTTTCCGGTCAATAAAATCTAAAATTTTTAAACCAAAACTTCTGGAAAACATATTTTTAATCTGATTACCGGGAAAAATGATATTTTCTTCAATAGTATGTTCCAGGAGTAAGCCCAGGCCTTGCCGGTCATCCGGCAATACATAGATACCTTTGATAATATTTGTTTTTGCCTCCATCTTCGTAAGCTTTTGATTTTCATAAAAAACCTCACCTTCAACGGGGTATAAGCCCATGAAGCCGTAACCTAAAGCTAATTTCCCATGTCCGGAAAGGCTGGTCAAACCTAATATTTCGCCTTTAAATACGGTCAGATCCATATCTTTAATTTCTTCTCCCGGCATTTTGACATGGAAACGTTTTAAACTGATTATGGGACGGCCTTTTATCTCCCTTTTCTCCGCTGCTGCCTTGCTGACCAGATGGCCGATCATATCCCGGGCCAAATTATTAATAGAAAATTTTCCTTTTTGATATTGGGAAACAAGCTTCCCATCCCGGAATACCGTTACCCGATCGCAGATCTGCTGCACTTCCTCCAGCCGGTGGGAAATAAAGATAATGCTCAATCCGCCTCGAGCCATTTCCTGCAAAATTTTTATAAGCTCCAACCCGTCTTTTTTATTTAACACAGCAGTTGGTTCATCTAAAAGCAAAAGTTTGAGATCTTGACGGCCGATTTCCCGGGCCAACTCAATAAACTGTTTGATATTTGTAGAGAGATTCATGACTTTAATGCCCACATCAAGATTAATATTCAGTTTTCCCAATATTTTGGCGGCATCTTCGTAATCTTGTTTTTTATTAATAAAGGAATATCTCCTGCCAAAGAGTCGATCTGTAAATTTATAGGTTCTTTCCCGGCCCAGCTTAATATTTTCTCCGGCAGTCATATTAGGAATAAGGGCAAATTCCTGATGTACCATGCCGATGCCCATTCTAGCAGCCTCGCTGCAGCTTTTAATATTTATTTTCTTTCCCTGAAAAAATATCTCGCCTTCATATCCTCCGGTCTCTTGAATTACCGGATTGCCAAATAAAATATTCATCAAGGTGGTTTTGCCGGAACCGTTGGCACCGACAATACCGTGTATTTCGCCCTCTTTTATGGCCAGGTTAATATTTGTTAAAGCAGGATTGCCACTGTAGCTTTTAGACAGGTTTTTTATCTCCAGAATATTTTTCATGGGGAACTCCCTAGAACTGATCTAAATTGCTCTAAAAAACTTGGCTTGCGCAAGCCTCCGGCGCAGGTAAAAGCCTTAAGGGGTGCACTTATACTTTCATGAAAGTAAAATAAAAGACGAGCTGCCCTAATTTTTTAAGACAGCCGCCTCTCTTTTCCCGTTGATACGGGGGTACTTAGTTTATAACAATTAATACAATATGGAATCCATGATCATCACATTATAATTCTCCAGCTCCGGACTCTCTGCATTGGGTTTGAACTTGCTAAAGGTAACTTTATATCCCATAACATCCTGGGCAAACTGGTTTAGCTGTTCAACATTTTTATAATCAAAGCCGGGGGCTTCAATCATTTTCTTTGCCAGTTCAACAGCATATTGAGGCAGGAATACTGTTACAGGCACGGGCCATCCGCCTAATTTACCGGTCATCCCGGCTGCAGCTGCTTTCTCCCGAATCATATCGTTGATTTTATCAAAATCCCAGGCATCCTCTTCAGAAATTTCCAGACCCATTACTGTGGGGTAGGCTTGAGTGGGAGTAGGACAGCATTGTTCCGCTACTAAAAATTTTAATTTCAACGCTTCATCAATAATCACATCATACATAGGGCAGTTTGACCCAAATATATTGGTATCAGGACCATATTTATCGATTTTGCGAGGAATATCTTCTCTTAAAAACTGGAGCATCGGACCGGTGCCACTACCGGTTTGCGGATCGGGAGTAACTACTTCTACCCACTCCATCCCTAATTCTTCACAGGTTTTCTGCATCATATCTTTTCTTTGAGCAATTACTTCTTTCGCCAAATGTGTGGGAAAAGAGTAGTGAATAAAGGTTTTCGCACCCATTTCTTGAGCCTTTTTGGCAATGGTCTCCCCTCTTTTTACCCAGTCCGTATCCAAATTAACATCAACATATTTGGACATTAGGACCGGATCATCCCAAATAGGAGCAGTTATAGTAATAATATCAGATCTGGTTTCTTCCACCTTTTGCAGGGCAGGCAGTAAACCCGCCTGACCGGAAATGACAATTATTGCTTTCATTTGGGGATCATCTGCCAAAGAGGTAATTTGGCTTAATCCTGTTTCTATCTCGGTAGAAAAGTTTTCCGGCAAAGTAATATGCTTAACGATATCCGGGTACTTCTTAGCCATCATATCAGCCGCTCTAAACTCATCTTCACTGGTAGACAGTGTAGGTGTCACCACACCAATTTTGTAAGCAGCAGCCTCCTGGCCGTCCTGACCGGTTTGATTAACTTCACCGGTCTGGGTTGCCTGATTTCCACATCCCGCCAACACGCTTACCATGAGCAATAATAATAATACTAAAGACAAAACTTTGTTTCTCATTCTTACTACCTCCCAAATCATCCTAATTACCTAAACTTTCTTCAACCGAAGCCGCTCTCAACCAATCATTTTTGGAATGAAATTCTTCTCGCAAAATCCTTTATTCCCAGTCTTCAAATTCGGCAACATTTTCTTTACTCACCAAGAGCAACGGAGAGTAGACTTCATCCGGGACATCATGCCCCTGCACGATCTTCAGAGCCAGAATCATCGCTGCTTTTGCATAAACAGGCATCGAATAGGCGATACTGCCGTCCAATCTTCCTTCCTTGATCGCCTCGTGGGCTTCGGAAATAAAATCAACCCCGAAAATGATCACCCCTTCGCGCTTGCCGGCGGCTTCCAGGGCATCCGCTGCCGCAAGGGCCATAACGTCGTTGCAGCAAAAGATGGCCCTGATATCCGGATGGGCCTGCAGTATGTTGGAGGCGACGTTATAAGCTGTGTTGCGGTCCCAGTTGCCGGGCTGGATACTGACAATCTCCACATTTTCGGCCGCCTCAAAGACCTTTTTGGCCCCGGCGGTCCGCCCTTCACTCTGCCCCGCTCCCGGGATACCCTGGATAATGGCTACCTTGCCTCCTTCTGTACCCAATTTTTCTACGATATATTCAGCAGCCATGGAACCCTGCTCCTCAAAATTTACTGTTATCTTGCCGTCAAGGTAACCGCCGGCCTCTTCCAATGCTTCCTCGCTGATCGGCGGACCCAGGTTAATGATCTTGATACCCTTTTTGTTCGCTTTAACAACACCCGGCACCAAGTTGAAAGGTTCAATGGGAGAAGCCACTATGGCTGCATAATCCCTTGCTACCATAGCATCCAGAGTCTCCAGCTGGGACTTGGTATCTCCCTCAGTAGGTGCAGCCATGACCGTGACCTCGATCCCCAGTTCCTCCCCCGCCTTTTCATAGCCCTCTTTCATGGAAACCCAATAAGGATTGGCCAACGTTATAATCAGTGCCCCAATTTTTTCGCCGGTATTAAATTCCGGCAGCGGGAGAAGCTGCTCCATTAGCACCTGCTCTAACTCCTGTGCTTTGGAGCTCAACACTGGACCGGTCGGTTCTTTTTCAAGCTCTTCTTCATTCATCTCTTCAGTGGCAGCGGGGTCGGCACCGTTTTCTTCTTCGCCGGCAGGCGCAGAAGAAGGAGAACCACATCCGGCTGCAAAGGCAACCAGGGAAAACAGCAACATAAACACAACCATTTTTTTCATTGTTTCTTTCATTGAGATGTACTCCCTCCCTTTATGTTTGTACCGGCAAGACCCTTTCTGGATCTAACCTCGGCAAAAATGACCGCCACAAGAATGATAATACCGATAACAAGTTGCTGGTAATAGGACGGTATGCTGAGAACAACCAGCCCATTACGCAGCATTCCCAGCAAAAGACACGCGATTACCGTCCCGGCAATACTTCCCCTTCCTCCTTTCATACTTGTTCCGCCCAGAACCACCGCGGCGATGGAATCCATCTCCAGCATCCAGCCGGCCAGAGGTTCAGCGGTATTAAGCCTGGCGGTAACAATTAGCCCCCCCAGGGCTGCCGCTACCCCGCAGAGGATATAGACCAATATTCTGTAAAAATGTATTGACACGCCGCTGCGGCGCAGGGCCTCCTCGTTTCCGCCCAGTGAGAGGGTATAGTAACCGAATCTGCTCATGTTCAGAACCACTGCGGCCAGGAGTGTCAGCAAAGCTGCTAAAAGCATGGGAGGATTAAACGGACCGATATGGCCGCTTCCCCACCAGGTAAAGGCCCTGGGAAAACCATAGATGGGGATTCCGCCGGTAATAATCAATGCCAGCCCCCTGGAGAGGGACATAACACCCAGGGTGACGATGAAGGGATTTATTTTTAAAAAAGAGATTATGGTGCCGTTTGCTGCACCCATTAACCCGCCGACGATCAAACCGCCGAGGATAGATATGCCGGCTCCCGCGCCGCCCTGCATGGCTGCGGCCATACAAACACCGCTCAAAGCAGCAACTGCTCCCACGGAGAGATCTATACCGCCGGAGGAGATAACAAATGTCATCCCCAGTGCCAGGATAATGTAAAGTGAGCTGTGATCGAAAATATTCCGGAGGTTATCCCAAGTAAAAAAAAAGGGGGAGGTGACACTTAGCAGGATAACCATGACCAGCATTACCAGGATCAGGAGCAATTGAGGTAAAATATAGCTTGACAATAGCTTGATTTTTAACCAGTTTACTTTCACGTTTCCCTGCATCTCTAAGCCTTTGTGCTTTCTTTTCTGGATTTTTCATCATGCCGGTTAGAGCCGGTAATAAAAGCGACCACCTCATCGGGGCTGGTGTTTTCCGTGCGAAAATCCTTGACCAGCCGTCCGTTTCTGAGAACGCAAATCCGGTCAGAGATGGAAAAAACATGGTGAAGATTATGGCTGATGATAAGCACGGCAAACCCCTCATCACCAAGTCTCCTGATCAACTCCAGAATTTTGTCCGATTCGCCGACTCCCATGGCGGCAGTGGGTTCATCAAAAATAATCATCTTCCCCTGCTGCTTGACGCTCCTTGCTACCGCAACTCCCTGCCTCTGGCCTCCCGACAGAAATTCCACAGGTGTGGTGACGGAAGGGATGGAGACTTTCAGCTTTCTTAACAATTCTTCGCTCTCCCTGTTCATTCTCTTCTTGTCTACAAAAAAACGAGCTTTCAAGGGTTCTCTTCCCAGGAAGATGTTGCTGGCCACATCGCGGCAGTCCACCAGGGCCAGATCCTGGTACACAGTAGAAATACCCAGCTCAATAGCTCTAGATGGCGTCAGATGCCGAAAAGTCTTCCCATTCAAAGAGAGTTCGCCCTCATCAGGATACAATACTCCGGAGATGATTTTAATAAGGGTAGATTTGCCGGCTCCGTTATCGCCTACCAGTGCCGTCACTTCCCCGGGATACACATCCAGGTCGACACCGTCCAGCGCAACAACATGGCCGAAGGATTTTTTAATATTCCTCAGCCTGATAAAGGGATTCTTTCCCAACGTGCAGCGCTTTGACATCTTCTCTCCCCTAAACAACCAGAAATGTAATATTATCCGCTCTGTATAGTATCAAAAACCATACCCGAATCCCAATAGATTTTTTCTATTAAACGAACACTGACTATTTGCCAAACATAGAAAACTGTTTTAAAGGCAAAAAATGCCGTCCCCTTACAGCGCCTTTCGATGTAACGCTGACGGTATACGGCGAAAAAAATGTTGTTCAACTGTAAGCGTAAAAGATACCGGCACATAGCATAAAAGATTTGAAGGTAGTACAATCACCATAAAAGCGGTTGAAAAAGTTGAAAAAGTAGGCCAACTTTTTCAACCTAAAGATAAG
>Ga0209537_1001487_pt1 | contig 26266 bp, 18 predicted proteins | sample BioPla4DNA1_FD_187698 | JGI IMG/M metagenome (GOLD analysis project Ga0209537, IMG submission 187698) | Biogas fermentation microbial communities from Germany - Plant 4 DNA1 (SPAdes) (version 2) | ecosystem: Engineered > Bioreactor > Anaerobic > Digestate | place: Bielefeld, North... | reverse complement strand
AAAGAGGAGATAAAGCTAGAAGTTTATTTAAATAGATTAGGAATTAGAAATAACTTAACAGCCCAATTTAAAATAGGATTAAAGGGGCTTTCTAGTAATAAATTATATGTTGTTAAGGACATTAATCAGCTTCTTGTGGCTTATTATAATAAATTTCCAATAAATTATGGCAAGGATTTTAGCTTTAATATTAGAAATCAAAAGATTAATATAAATGAGCGCAGGATTTTTGATTTTCTACAAAAGGTAAAAGAGTTAGAGGGAGCAGCTTCCTCCTTTACTAGAAGGCAGGATAAATACATAGATGGAAAGTACCTTAGAATACCAGATTTTTTAATTAAAGAATTCCTATCAATTCTTTCAAATAATAGGGTTTATTTAGATGAAGGTTTCTTTTACAGACCTGTTGAAACTGAGATAATCTTTGATAAGCCAAATTTAAAAATACATTTAAAGGCTTTAAGGAATGAATATATTTTAGGGATAGAAGATGGTATTCCAGAAAAGCTAAATAAAGAGAGCTCTGTTTTTCTCTATGGCAGCAGCATTTATATACCAGAGGCAAAATACTGCTATGAAATTGCTCCTTATTTAGAGCTTTTTAAGGATAAAAGCCACATTTCCTTGAGTGTTAAGGAAGAAAACACAATTTTAAGTAAGCTTCTTCCTAAGCTTTACACCTTATCAGATTATGTAGAGATAAATAAAAGAATCAAGGATAAAATAGTTAAGGAAGAGCCAGAATTTAATTTTTATTTTGATAAGATTGGTAAAGATGTTGTACTAACTTTAAAAGTAAAGTATGGTAAATATGAATTTAACATTTTTGGTGATTATAAAGAGAAAATCATTTATAGAGATTTAAAAAAGGAAGAAAAGATTTTAAATCTTTTAAAATCCCTTGGTTTTGATTCTTCAAATGAAAGATTTTATTTGCTTTTAGGTGATGATTACCTATTTAACTTTTTCAAAAGTGATGTAGTAAAATTACAGGAAGTAGGAAATGTTTATTATTCAGAAAATTTTAAGATAATAAAGAAGATTTCAAGTAAAAATATCTATGGTGAAGTTAAGCCAAGTAAGTATGATTATTTTGAGTTTAAGTTTAAGGTAGATGATATTTCTCCAGAAGAAATGAAAAATATTATATTAGCTATACGGGATAATAAGAAATATTATAAATTAGAAAATGGAGAGTTTTTAGATTTAGAAGAAATAGAATTTAAGAACTTTGCTAAGCTTTTAGATATATTATCTTTTGATAATCAAATTATAGGAGACAGCATTAGGTTTAATAAAAATAAATCCCTTTTTATAGATGATTATATTAAGGAAAATAAATTAAGGTACATCAAGGGAAAAAGTGAGCTAAGTAAAATTCAAAAGAAGCTAAAAGATATTCCTAAGTTAACTTTTAATATACCCAAAAATTTAAATGCAGAGCTTAGAGGCTATCAAAAGGAAGGTTATAATTATTTAAAGGCTATTGATTATTTAGGCTTTGGTGCTATTCTAGGAGATGAAATGGGTCTTGGTAAAACAATACAGGCTATAAGCTTTATCTTATCTTCCCTTCCATCAAAAACCTTAGTGGTTGCCCCAACTTCCTTAATATATAACTGGAGCAATGAATTTGATAGGTTTGCCCCAGATCTTAAATATCTAGTAGTAAATGGGCCAAGGGAAGAAAGGCAGAAAGCTTTAGAAAAGTTAAAAGACCTTGATGTTATAATAACAACCTATAACTTAATTAAAAGGGATTTGGAGTTATATGAAAAGATAGATTTTGACTACTTTTTTATAGATGAGGCTCAAAATATAAAAAATGCTTCCTCTCAAAATGCAGAAGCAGTAAAATCTATAAAGGCAAGGACAAAATTTGCCCTAACAGGAACTCCTGTTGAAAATTCTTTAATGGAGCTTTGGTCAATTTTTGATTTTATAATGCCAGGATACCTTTTTGATGAGAAAAAGTTTAGTGTTAGATATCATAAAAGGTTAAATGAATCTGATGAAATCTTAGAAGAATTAAATAAGCTAATAAAGCCTTTTATATTGAGAAGATATAAAAAGGATGTTATAAAGGAATTACCAGATAAGATAGAGAAAAAGCTTATAATTCCAATGTCTGAAGAGCAGGCAAAGGTATATAAGGTTTACTCAGATTATGCAGTTAACTTAATAGAAAAGAAGGTTAAGGAAAATGAGCTTAATACTAGCAAAATTGAGATACTATCTTATATTACCAAGCTAAGGCAAATATGTTTAGATCCTTCAGTAATAATAAACGATTATCTTGGTACAAGCGGAAAAATAGATGCCTTAGTAGAAATATTAAACCAAGGAATATCGGAAAATCACAAAATATTAGTGTTTTCTCAATTTACTTCTGTTTTAAAAAACATTAAATTAAGACTAGATTTGGAAGATATTAAATATAGCTATCTTGATGGCTCCATTAGATCAGAAAAGAGAATTGAGCTTGTTGAGGACTTTAATAATAGTGATAAATCAGTATTTTTAATAAGTTTAAAGGCAGGAGGTACTGGTCTAAACCTAACCTCTGCAGATATTGTAATTCACTTTGATCCATGGTGGAATCCAGCTGTAGAAGATCAAGCAACTGATAGGGCCCATAGGTTTGGACAAAATAATGTGGTAGAGGTAATAAAGCTTATAGCTAAGGATTCCATCGAAGAAAAAATAGTTGACCTTCAAGATGAAAAGAGAAAGCTTATTGAAAAAATTATAGATAATAATCAAGATCTTTCAACTATTAACAGCTTAACTGAAGAAGATATTTTAAGTATTTTTGCAATAAGTTAAAGTTAAACAAAGTTTACAATTTAAAAATAAAGGAAGGACTGCTTTTGTGGTCCTTTTTATTTGTAAGGATTGTACGAAGCTCAATATTAACATTAAAGCATAAATTTATATTCCATTAAGAAAATGTACAAGTTCACCTTATTATGATAAAATAAATTATTGAATTGTTTTAATTAAATTTTATAAAATAAGAATTTACTAGGAGAAAATTATGTTTTTATCATATGAATATTTTAAAAAGAAATTAGAAGATAAGATTGTTTCAGGTGAGGATTTTTATGTTCAGCTATTACAAACAGTTATAGATAATCCTAATAGATATACTGGTATTTTCAGGGTTACAAATGCCAAAACTAAGTTAGTGCAAAATGTAACCCAAAGTCATGAAATTAAGTTTGGAGATTTTATGGAGGATATCGTTACTGATTATATTGCCTTGCTTGGATATACTAATTTACAAAAAAATATAGGTGCAGATGATAATGGTGATGTATTAAATACAGATCAATTATTTTTAGATAAATCTAATAACTTATATCTAGTTGAGCAAAAAATAAGAAATATTATGCTAATGAAATGGCTGCTTATTTTAAAAATGATATTGAGTTAAGACTATATTATGGTGGAGAACTCTTCTCTGACCTATTAGGTTCAAATGAAGCTTGGGATGAATTAGTAGATTATTTAACTAGAAATAAAATTAAAAGAGTTAATGATGTATTAGACATTCCAGATTTTGATACAAGTGAAGAAATGTTAAAAGCATTAAAAAAGATTTCGCCAAAACATAAGAAAAAGTTATTATCTGATAAGCCTCAGTATGTTCAATTAAGAAAAGAGTTGTTCCCTAATAATATAAACCTAAGCAAAATCTAGAGTTTTTGATAATATTTATCTACAACTCTAAGTGAAGCATAAAGGAGTGATAAACCTTGGATATAAATAGAATAATCTGTGGAGACACTATAGAAGAAATGAAGAAGTTACCTGATAAATCAATGGACCTAATCTTTGCTGATCCTCCATATTGGATGAGAGTTGAAGGAAAGCTGACAAGAGTTGAAGGTACAGATTATGATGGTTGTGATGATCATTGGGATAACCAGTTTAAAGATAATGAAGACTATAACGAGTTTACAAGAAAATGGCTTAAGGAATGTAAAAGACTATTAAAACCAAATGGTTCTATTTGGGTAATAGGAAGTATGCAATGCATATATTCAATTGGTTCAATAATGCAGGAGCTAGGATATTGGTTTATAAATGATGTTATTTGGCATAAGAAAAATCCAACTCCAAATTTTATGGGAACAAGATTAAATAATAGTCATGAAACACTAATTTGGGCAACAGTATCAGAAAAATCAAAATATACCTTCAATTATAAAACTGCCAAGGAACTTAATACAGATACTGTAAGTGAAGAGGATTATAATAAAGGGGTAAGAAAGCAGCTAGGTTCTGTCTGGAGAATTGGAATTTGTCAGGGTAATGAAAGACTTAAAAAGGATAATGGTGAAAAACTACATTCAACCCAAAAACCAGAAGAATTATTAAGAAGAATCATTGCCATATCCTCAAAAGTGAATGATATAGTCTTTGATCCTTTTGGTGGAACTATGACAACAGCAGCTGTTGCAAAAAAGATGGGTAGAAACTATATTACAATTGAAAGAGAAAAGGAATACTGTGAATATGGTCAAAGACGTTTAGATGAAATTCTTCCTATCATTGGAGACATAGAAAAGGCTGTCTTTGATATAAAGCCTTTAAAAGTTTCTATGGAAGAAATGATTGAAGCTGGCTACTTCAAGTTAGGAGAGACATTCTACTTAAAGAATTCAACTCCAGGGGGAAAGCTAGAAGCTAACGGCAAACTTTTATATAATGGAGAAGTTATAGATATGCATACTTGTGCTGCATTAGTCAAGGGCGGAAAAGCAAAAAGAGTTAATGGCTTTGATTTTTGGCATGTTCTAAGAGAAGGAGAACTTGTTAGTATAGATAAAATTAGAGAGCAGTATAGGGCTAATAAAATTCAAGCCCCAAAATAATATATTTTTTTAGTGTACTTGAAAAAGGGACTAATATGTGTAATAATTAATTTCTCAATGCTAATGCGAATTATATAAAGAGACCTTAGGAAATTATTTGATTTTCTAAGGTCTTATCTATTTTTGCTTATAATTGGAATTGATATATTGAAAGGTCTTCAAATCATGGCATTAATGGTAAAATTAATATCAGATAAAAGCTATTATTAATTATAATGAAGGGACGATTTACTATGGCTGTTTATGAATTGTGGCTAGATGAAAGTGGAAATTTTAAAAATGACGATTTAATGGAAGATTCCCCATCTTTAGTTGGGGGCATTTTTATAGCTAAAGGTGCTCTTGATGAGGATAGTGTTAAGGAAATTCTAAAAAAAGAATATGTACATAGTGTAGAAATGAAGGGTGAAGAATATGGAGAATATGCTACAGAGGTCCTTAGTAATGCTGCAAAAAAGGGAGCAGAATTTGTAGTATTTGAAAATGAAGAAAGAATAAAAATTATTGATGGTGACACTACCTATTTAAATATTATTTCTGAAGGTATAATACAGCTTCTTCAATATCTAACACTTAAAGATGATAATGTAGAATTAGATATACTAATTGCAGTAAGAAAAGTTGTAGATTCTCCATTAGATGCTAGCAGATTTGTTATTAAAAGGAAGGAATACATATACAGATTAAGAGAAAAAATTATGATAGGCATGGCTAGAAGATCTCTTAATAGAATAGGAAATTCAAAATGGAAGGTAAATTTCGGCTCAGCACGTTATGATTCAAGGCTTATGCTGGCTGATGTAGTTTGTCATTCTTGGTTTAGAAAAAATAGTAGAAAATTTAGTTACAATCATAGAGAAATATTATCAAAGCTTTATTATGAACAATACCATTTTACTGTATTTGAAAGGGAGAACACCGCAGCCTTAAATAGATTATTAAGGAGATACCTTAACAGAAGATAGGCAGATTAATTTATGCAATTCCCTTCTTTCTAACATGAAAGGCAGATGGGAAAGCTTAGAGTATTTTTATATGATAAAAATTAGAGAGGGAGTTCATCAAAATAACATTTATAATTATAAAGGCTGTATTGAAAATATGAATAAATTAGAAGCCTTGATAGATGACACTATGGGGCTATTCTCTCTTGCAGATGATTTCTCTAATCTTTTTAATGAAATAACTTCTGATGTAAAGGGAAAAGTACTAGGAACAAGATTACAGGCTAGAAATTTTCTTATTAGAACAGAAAGAGAACAAATAAAATTAGCAAGAAAGGACTCTGATGATGCAATAGAGCAATTTCAACTTGAAAGAGATAAAGCTAGACAGTATCAATATAGATGTCAAATAGAATGTGAAGCAGGAGAATATATTAATGCTTTAAATTGGCTATACAAATCTGTAGGATTAAATTTTAATAATCAAGAAGATTTTTATGAACTTACCGAAAAAATTAAAAAACTAGATAAAGCATCAGCCATATTTACAACTATGCATTACTTAAGAATTTTATCTGAAGCAAGCTTTAATGGAGAAATAAGTTTAGCAGATAATTTATATTCTGCATGGGTTAAATCTAAACTTGAAAGCTTAGAAATAATAAAGTGTCATAGCTTTGAAAACCCTTATGAGGTGATTTTTGCAAAACTAGCTGGTTACCTTCTAAGCAAGGGAAATGTAAAAAGTGCCCTAGAAAAGTACAAAATAGCAGTTAGTATATGTAAAAATAATGCTAAGTTTTTAACTGCAAGATCAATAGGACTAGTCATCCAAGCAGAACTAACAGCATTACTTTGCAAATTTGCTGATAAATATAATAAAGAATATAAAGAGAAAGAGGCTTATAAGAATTTAATTAAAGATTATAATGATTTTATGAATAGCAGCCTTCCAGAAACAATTATAAACACTTTTAGTCCTTGGAAGGAGACATTAGATAAGCTACAAGATGTAGCAGATAATAACAAAAAATATGAAATGTTATGGAAGATTTCACGAGCAATATTCTATTAAAAGGAGAATTTTATGAGCAATTTACAATTAGATGAAATTATTATAGAAGAACAATATTTCACTATGCAGCCACAAATAAATGAAGTTATCGAAAAATTTAATGGAGAAACTCATTCTTATTCAAAATTACATAGATTAATTGATTTAATTGAAGTTATAATAAAGACCCATTCTGCCTATGTTATTAGTAACTATTTAGAAATTGGTGAGTTTAATCCAGAAATTCAAAAGGCTTTAGCTATTCAACTTTCAAAACCATCCTTAGGCCATTGGTATGGCTTATCAAAGGTTATAATTGAGGATTTAATTATTAGAAAAAGTCTTTCAAAATATGAACTTGAAGAAATGGCTAAGTTAATTGAGAATAAAAGTCAGAGAGAAAATTTTATAAATAAATATTATTTAAAAGATGACTATTATCAATTAATAGAATGTTCAGCAAAACAAAAAAAGCCTTATTAAAATGTTTTGAACTTACAGAATATAAATTTAGTCATAAGCTGCACTTTAAGGATTTTTATGATTATTTTTTTGATTGGAAAAAGCTTATTGATTATAGTGATGAAAAAAATGACTTATTAGATTTGATTAGTTTAAGAAATTACTATGCTCACGGAAGTACAGCAAATGAAGAGAAAAGTAAGAAAGAAATTATTAGATATCTGCCAATGGTAAAATCCTTATTAGAAAAGAGCTGGTTAAAGGAAGTTTCAGTAATTGTCTTTAGGGAAAAAAGAGAAGAATATATTTATGTAAATCAGTCCGCTAAAATAAATGGGTTTTATAATAGTTCTTTGAATGACAGCTCTTTTATTAATAAAAAAATTAAATTTAATACCCCTTATTTTTTAAATAGTAATGGACAACTATTAGAGTGTTTTCCAATAATTACATATAATAAAAGGATTGAGAATAATAATGATTTATTATTCTTTTTAAATGATTGTAAAAAATTAAAGCAGGATAAGATATCTTTATTAAATTATCCAAATTCCATTCATTATGTAGATAATAAAAATACAAGGGACTTTCTAGCAAGAATGGACTTGCTAAATTGGAGCAAACTTAAAGTAGATAGGTTTCAAGAGCGTATTAATGGACTAACAGAAAATTTCTATGGCAGAACTGAAGAATTAACTTTATTATGGGACTTTGTTCAAGTTAATAAAAAAGGATTTTTTATTTTATCTGCCAAGCAAGGTATGGGTAAGTCAGCTTTAATAGCTAAATTTATTCAAGAATTACGTACTGCTTCTTCTATGCTAAAACCATATTTTATAGAGTATTTTGTTAGGGCAAATACCTTATTTTCATCTCCATCTTTTTTCTTGGATTATTTATGTGAAAAATTAAAGGAAATTTTAAAGATAACTGATTTTATACAGACTGATACCTTAGAAGAAAAGCAGGCTTTGTTAGAAGATCTTTTAAATATAGCAGCAGAAACTTTATCTGATAAAAAGTTAGTTATTATTATTGATGGTTTAGATGAGGGTGTAGAAAGCGGCTTAATTAACTGTTTAATTAATAATGTTTATAATAATATCCTAGTTATATATTCTTCTAGATTAGATGATCAGCCAGAAATTAAATCCTTTTATTATAGAATAGATAAAACAGTAAAGTATGAACATAAACTTGGTCCTTTGAGCAAAAATGATATTAAAGCGGTATTATTTAATTCCTTAGATAAGTATTACTTAATACAAAATGAAGAGCTTGTTAATTTAATACAAGAGAAATCAAAAGGTGAACCGTTATATTTAAAATTATTAATTATGGCCATAGAAGATAATCAAATATCCCTTTATTCAATTGATAAAATACCAGACAGCATTAATAAATGGTTTGAAGATAATATATCTAGACTATTATCTAAAGAGTTAGGTAATGAAGTATTTCAGACTTTGATTATTTTTGCTGTTGCCAAAGATAATATTACTAAAAAGCAGCTTGAAATTTATTTAAATAACTGTAATTTAAATATCAATTCTGCTACAGTAGAAAAAATTATTAATATTCTTTCAGACTGGCTTCAGGAAAGTGATGATAATATTGCATCTTATCAATTATTCCACCATGAATTAAGACAATATTTATTAAAAAATTACTATGAAGCCTGCAAATTTGCAGAAAAATCAATTATAGATGTTTGCAGCAAATGGGATAAATATCTTTATATAGGTGAAGGTGTTTATAAATATTCACTTATTTACTATATTGATCATTTAATAAGTTTAGAGTTATTTGATGACATAGCCTCTTTAATTCAAAATGAAGCTTATATAGATGAACAAATAAAAGTATGCAAGGGCTACTATGCAAGCTTTAGAATGTTGGAAAAGGCTAGGGAATATTTTAATAAATCTCCTGAAATGATTATTAAAGTTATGTTAACAACTATAAAACTCTATAAAAAGATGGATAGTGATAAGTATAAGCTGATAGAAAAAATTGAAACTTATAACTTAGATGAAATATATGCTATTATAGATCAAATAAAATCCTTTGATAAAGATAAAGAGCTTATTTATACAATAATTCTTGATAAAATAGTAAAAAGTGAGAATGATGAAACAGAGCTGTTTAATATTATTGCGGAAGATATAAAAGGCAGTGATAACATTTGGTTGGATAATATAATAGCGGATGAATTACTTGTATATCTTTATTTAAAATTATCTAATCATAAATATAGCTATATGTCTGATGAATTTGTAAATGTTGAAGAATTAATTGGAAGCAGCTTTTTTAATATTACAAAAGAGTTAATTGATCTAGGGATTGATAAATTATTTATTCGCTACATTAATAAAAATAAAGATAGAATGCTTCAAACTGTTATACTTAATTTTTGTGAAAGCTGTATTAAACTTGGATGTATAGAAGAGTTTTCAAAGTTTATGGATTTTATAGAAAACAAGGCTATTGGAAAAACCTTTGAAGATAAGGAAGGCTTAAATACAGGTAAAAAATTTATTAATAATATTTATTTTAACGCCTTTAGTATATTAATGAAGGATAATGATATTACAAATGCAGAAATTTTCCTTAATAAGATAAGTAATTTCACCTATTATGATTTAACTGATATTATTCTTTTATATAATTCAAAGGGCTTAAACGAACAAGCTATAAGTTATTTAAATTTATTTAAAAAGGAAATTATGATTTCCTATAATGAAGATTTATATATTAGTGCTAAAAAAGTATTTAGTATTATAGATTTTTGTGAAAAAGTAGATCTTAAAGAAGAAGCAGAATTTTATTTTTCTTTTATAATAGAGTATTTAAATAAGAACAAAGATGATGATATAATCTACGCATTATTAATTGATTATATAAATAATAAAAATGATGATAATTATTTTAAATATTTACCATCAATGCATACAATAATTAATCTTGATAGTTTGGATTTTAATTATTATAGAGTTAATGCTAATAATGGAAAATCATTATTTGATATATTAGCTCACACAAATTTAATTAAGTTTTATTTAACTAGAAAAAAATATAATGAAGTGCTAAGATTTTTAGATTTATTCTCCAAAAAGAATAGGGAGATGGAAGGGATATGCTTACTTTATAGCTATTATTTTAGTTCAGATTTAGATAAGAAATTTATAAAAGAACTTCTGTTAAAAATTAATAAGTGGACTAGAAGTGAAAATCCTTCAAAATATGGAGAGTTATTTCATTGGGCTGTTAAAGAAGTGCTTTTATCTAGGCCGGAGCTTCATAAAGAGATACTTAATAATTTTAAAATTAGTGATTATAAGCTTAAAAAATATATAATAAGCGGATTTATAAGAAAAAATAATATTAATAATGCACTAGAATTATTTAAATTAAATGAAAATATAAAAGATAATGATAATTCAGATGGAGAAAAAATATCATACTTAAATTTAACAAATTATTATAAAAGTAATTCCTCCAAATTAAATTCATCAGCTTATAAAGTTCTATTAAGAAATATGTTAGAATATTATGAGTTTGTTACAAATAAAAATAAGAGCTCAAGAAAATTTTGGGATGACTACACTGATAATCTTATCTTAAGTTTAATATTAAAATATCTAAAATATATAGCTCTAGAAGAGGCGAAATTACTTTGCAGTAAAATGGAAAAACTACAATTTTCAAATAATGATGGAGAAAACTTTGAGTTAAAAGCTAATTTTGAAACAGAATTAAAGGATGCAATGATTTTAGATCTAGATTATGTTGATATAAATACATTAGATATATATTCTTTAGATGGATATAATGCGATTGAATTAATAAAGAAAAATAAATTACTTAATAATAATATAAGAAATTATTATGGTAATGTTTTTATGACTTTAAATATAATTGATTTTAAACTAGATATAGGTGAATATAGGGATGCCATTAAATTAATCAATAGTTTTTCAGAACTTGAATATAGGCTCACAGCTGGATTTAAGCTCTTGCTTCATCAATTAAAAAATAAAGAAGTTTTATATTTAAAGGAATTACTAATAATATTTGATTTAGCAGAGGATGTAGATGGTTATTATAAAGTCTATTTAGAGTTTTTATTAAATGAAGCTGAAAAATATGTAACAGAAAAGTCCTTAAAAGATTTCGCAGCAATTTTAAAGGAACATAATTTAATAGAAGTAATTTTAGCAGTTATTATCAGAGTTGCGAGAAATACAGAGAAATTTGTTGAATATTTAAATAATATTCCTCTTAAGAGAACTATATTAGAACATGCTATGGTTAGCTTTGGATATTATTTATATGAGTTTGATAAAGATAATAAATTGTTGTATGAAATTGATAAACTATTTCTACTTGAAGACATTAAGTTAAAGAAGGAGGAAAATTATTTAGATTTAATGGATATGGTTAAAAAGTTAATGAATAAGGAAATTTCCTTAGATGGATTTAAAGACTACGTTTATAAATTATAAATAATTTATTATTTAGGATGTGCTTTTTGAGCATCCTTTTTAAATACATAAAAGCTTTTGGAGAAGACAAAATAATATAATCAATCAAAAGATGGTGCCTTTTCTTTTTATAATAAAAATTAATAATACTAAATCTAATTTGCATGATAAAATTAATAACATATTTACTATGATTTATATAACAAGAAACCAGTTTTAAGAAAAAATGTTGGGGGTATAAAATATGTGGTCTGAAAAAAGAGATCTGGAAGGTGATATGATTTTTGCTATATTTCCTATAGTGTTAAATATTGGTATAAACTTTCTATATTACATTAAGGGAGCTTCCTATGAAAGCATAGAGGCTGTAAATAATATTAATTCTTCTAGTATTTTTATTATTTTTATATGCTGCCTTTTAAATTTCTTTGGAAAGAGAAAAAAGCTTTCAAAAGAAGAGAAAAAAGAGCTTATTCATGGGGGACTTTCTAAGAAGGTTATAAAAACAAGAATGGCAAATGCTTAATTATATGAAATTTTTAAAGGAAGACAGGCTGTGCTTTTAAAAAGCCTTGAAAATACATGCTTTAGAAGCTATAATGAATATGTAAGGTGGACAGAAAAAGGCCTATTTTAGCTTGTACAAATAAGTGAAAATATTAATTTTAAGCTCGTCCACAAAAGCCCTTAAAGCTAGAAAATATCAGCATTTGCGAAAAATTTGCTATTTAAGTGTAACTTCCATTAAAATAAGGATTGAAACCAGTCTCAGTATCCCAAAGATATACACTTAGAACCATTTAAGTGTAACTTCCATTAAAATAAGGATTGAAACCAGTAATATCTAATACTGTCCCAACAAGTGGCGAGACATTTAAGTGTAACTTCCATTAAAATAAGGATTGAAACTAGAATTGAACCATGTAAAAAAGCTCTCTGTAAAAGAATTTAAGTGTAACTTCCATTAAAATAAGGATTGAAACTAGTTGTAATGGAATTTTCTGTACTACTAACTCTGCATTTAAGTGTAACTTCCATTAAAATAAGGATTGAAACCTAATATTCTTGTTTTATTAACATCTTCATCTAGCATTTAAGTGTAACTTCCATTAAAATAAGGATTGAAACTTTTCAACCTCATTAAACAGCTTAAATAAGAAATACATTTAAGTGTAACTTCCATTAAAATAAGGATTGAAACGTTTAGAAGATAATTCTCTTTCTCCTCTCGCCCCTTATTTAAGTGTAACTTCCATTAAAATAAGGATTGAAACAAACAAATTACACCAGGACATTCTCACAAAGAAATACATTTAAGTGTAACTTCCATTAAAATAAGGATTGAAACGTGGTGGGAAAGATAGCATAGTGTTAAAGGATTTAGATTTAAGTGTAACTTCCATTAAAATAAGGATTGAAACATATTTTCTCTTTGTAATTTTTCTCTAAAAAGTCAATAATTTAAGTGTAACTTCCATTAAAATAAGGATTGAAACAATTGGCCTTTTTAACAACTGAAGAAAAATTGGAAGATTTAAGTGTAACTTCCATTAAAATAAGGATTGAAACATTATTATAAAAGAAATATTTCACAATATTTCTGAATTGATTTAAGTGTAACTTCCATTAAAATAAGGATTGAAACTATTCATCTAGAAATACAGTAGTAGTAAATGAAGTGAATTTAAGTGTAACTTCCATTAAAATAAGGATTGAAAATGCTGGTATCAGTACTAAATCAAGAACTTCTTATTTCTATTTAAATAGTAGTTCCATTAAAACAAGTATTTAAAGACAAACTAAAAATACACCTCTAATAATTCTTTTTATTAAAAGCAGAGTTTTTTAAAAAATAATTATTAGGCCTATAGAGCTTTCGAATCTACTTGAAGATATTTTGATTCCTGAAATAGTAGAGTCCATAATAGAAAGTATAAAATCAGTAATTAGTTCCATTTATAAAAAATCTCTTTTGTTTATATAAAACTTATCTTCTTTAATCTATTGATTAAATATTGTATAAATTTTGATAATTTGTATGGTAGATTAAATAATTATAGGCAGATTTAAGTAATTGTTGTGTGGATAGATGATCATATTTCATGAGCGGATATTTTACTTAAATAAATTCTTCAAGGCCTAAATTGTATAAATGCGGGTAGATAGTCCTATAATTTACATTAAGTATTGTGTTAAAGATAAAGCAGAGTATTGGAATTTAGATAAGATTATATCTAATGTCAGATAAGAGGGCTAGGTGGATAGCAGCAATTGTCCTTAGGTAGAAATCCTTAGCTGAAAAAACAGGCTTTAAAATAATAAAGATTTAACTAAAAAGTTGCCAAATAGGAGCTTTCCTAATGGCAATTTTTTTATTTTTCCTTATTTAAAAAATGAAAAAGCTTGTATATATAATAATTAAAAATAGAAAATTTATATTTAACCTTTCTTAAAAAACAGTAATAACTTTATGTTTATAATACTTAATAAAAATAAAGTAAACTAAAAAATGGAGGTTTAGGACAATGTCTATTATTAGAGTAGGAAAAAATAAGAATTATACAGTAATTCACAATGGTTTCTTAACAGATAGCAGATTAAGCTTAAAAGCTAAGGGCTTACTTGCTTACTTTTTAAGCAAACCTGATGATTGGAGCTTTTATACAAATGAAATATTTAAAAATTGCAAGGATGGAAAGGACAGCATATCAACAGCCATAAAGGAATTAATAAGCTGTGGATATGTTAAAAGATCAAGAAAGAGAGATGAAAAGGGCAAATTTGTTAGAGGGTCAGAATTTATAGTATATGAAACACCTAGTTTAATTGAAATTGATGAAGAGGAGGAAATAAATATGGATAGTCCAGAACTGGAAGAAGCGATAAAGGACAATTCCTATTCTGAAAAGCCAAATATGGAAAATCCAAAGGGCAAAAATCCAAACTTAGAAATGCCTAATGAGGAATTTCCTCACTGTGAAACTCCAAATTCGAAAAATCCGCCCCTACTAAATACTAAATCTATACTAAATACTGAAAGAGAACTAAATACTGAATATATTCAAAATACTAATACAACACCAAATACTGAATATGAGCCATTGACCAACTATAGCATAAATACCAGGGGCATAAGTCAAAAGTCTAATAAAAATCATATAGAGAAAAATTGGTGGAGTTGTAGTAATTCAGACATATATCAAATTTATCAAGAAAATTCTTTTGGAAAGATTAACAGCATAATTAAAGAACTTCTAGACAGCTATATTAATAAATACTCAAAGGAAGCTGTAAAGGAAGCTATGATTGAAGCTATAAAAAATAATAAATATACTTTAAGCTATGTGGAAGGCATTCTTAAAAACAGATATAAAAGGCAGAAAGAGTTAGAAGAGAAAAATTGGGGAGCTTCCACATCAGGTTATGAAGATTTAATTCTAAATCTGGATGATCTATGGGATTAAGCTTAAAACTCCTTAAGAATTTACCCTATTTTATAAAATAAAGGGATAAATACACAAGGCAATAATTCCTGCTCCAATCATCACATAGATAGGGTTTAGCTTCCATTTTCTAAGAACAAAGAAGGAAAGGAAAAAGATTAAAAGCGCAACAAAATCTATGCTTTCAATGTTAAGGGAGATTTTTTCTTCCTTCCATAAGGCTAAAGTTATTAAAGATAAGGCTGCTGATGTAATCATGGCAATAACTGCTGGCCTAAGCCCCTTTAAAACAGATTGAACTGCAGCCAACCCCCTGTATTTATAGTAAATATAAGCTAAAATAAGAACTATAATGCAGGAAGGAAGTACAGAACCAATAGTTGCAACAATAGCGCCTAAAATGCCAGCTATACGCATTCCTACAAAGCTTGCAGAATTAATTCCTATTGGGCCAGGAGTCATTTGAGAAATTGTTATTACATCTGCAAATTCTCTCATATTCAGCCATCCATTAATCTCAACAATTTGATTTTGAATAAGAGGCATGGCTGCATAACCACCACCAAAGGTAAATAGACCTACTTGAAAGAAACTCCAAAATAATTTAAGGTATATCAGTTTAATCAGCTCCTTTTCTTCTATCTTTTGAAAAGTACATGGAAGCAATTCCTATCAAGCCGCTTAGTAAAATAATAATTACAACATTAATATTCAGGAAAAAGGAAGCTATAAAGGCAGCAAACATAACAATTATAGGCATAAGCTTTCTTTCCTTAAAAATATCAGTTATCATGCTGACTGATACATCAAGAACAACTGCAGCAACTCCAGCCTGCATTCCTTTTAGTATGTATTTTACAAAGATGTTTTCAATAAAAGCAGAGTAGGCTAGTGATATAATTGATAAAATAATAAGGGGAGGGAGAATGGTTCCTATAATTGTTATAATAGCCCCCAATATTCCTGCTAAGCGATATCCAACAAGTATAGAGGCATTAACAGCCATTGCACCTGGAGATGCTTGAGCTATTGCTGTTAAGTCCAACATTTCTTCTTCTTCAATCCATTTATACTCCTTAACAAACTTCTTTCTCATTAGGGGAACAATAACGTAACCCCCACCAAAAGTGAAGGCACTTAAAAAGAAAGTTGATTTAAATAATTTAAAATAAAAATTAAACTTTTCCTTCAAAATTTTCACCTCGATAGCTTTATTATAATAGTTATCAAACTATAAGTAAAATTTTTAGTTCATAATTTTTAAAGTAAGACAAGCTCTAACTTCTGAAAGACTTAAAAATACTAGTTTTAGAAACTATAATAAATATGTAAAGGGGACAGAAAAAGATCATTTTTAGCTTGTACAAGTAAGTAAAAATATGAATTTTAAGCTAGTCCACAAATATCAATAAAGCTTGAAAAAATCAGGGCTGGTGGAATTTAAGTGTTAGTTCCATTAAAACAAGGATTGAAACATAGGATAATTCAATTAGCAAAGCAAGGTAAGGATATATTTAAGTGTTAGTTCCATTAAAACAAGGATTTATTTTAGTTATGAGAATTTAGGCATTAAAAATTTATGAAAAAATATTTTAACAAGAATGATTTTAAAAATTCAATTATTTAATTCAAGTGATAAGAAGCATTGTAATATTTCTTATCATTTTTTTATTAAGAAAAATATATGGATTAGTTATTTTGAATAATTAAGTAAAAAATTTAAAATTATGTTTATAATTAACAAACATTGTCTAGAATTTTAATATTAAGATTTATAAATGTTTATATTTGGGAGAGTGATGCAAATGGAGTTGGTTATTAATACTAATGGAGCATACTTAAGCAAAGTGGATGAAAGATTTCAAGTTACAGTTGGTGGAGTTAGGCAGGAATTTTCTTGTAAGAAAATAGATAAAATTTTAATTACTACTGCTGCTTTAGTAACAACTGCTGCTTTAAAATTGGCTATAGAAAATAATATAGATGTAGTATTTCTTGAATATAATGGCCAACCATTTGGAAGAGTATGGCATTCAAAACTAGGAAGTATAACAACAATAAGAAGAAATCAGTTAAAGCTATGCGAAATGGAGCTAGGAACAGAATTTGTAAAGGAGTGGATTTCACAAAAAATAGATAATCAAATAAATCATTTAAAAAAGCTGTCTTTTAACAGAAGTGATGAAAAAGTAAAACTTATAAATGAAGCAGTAGATAAGTTAGAAGAATATAAAGAAAAAGTCATTAAATTAAAGAATGTTTCAATAAATAATATAAGAGGTACATTAGAAGGATATGAAGGAGCTTCTGCAAAGCTATATTTTAAGACTTTAGGTCAATTAATACCAGAAAAATATGCTTTTGCAGGAAGAAGCAAGAATCCAGCTAAAGATAAGTTTAACTGCATGCTAAATTATGCTTATGGAATACTTTATTCTAACGTAGAAAGGTCATGTATTATTGCTGGTTTAGATCCTTATATTGGTATAATGCATACAGATAATTATAATAAAACAGCCTTAGTTTTTGATCTTATAGAAATGTATAGAGCTTACATGGATGAAGTAGTTTTTGGTCTTTTTTCAAAGAGAAAAGTTAAAGAAGATATGTTTGACAAAATAGAGGGCGGCGGTTATTGGCTAAACAAAAATGGAAAGCAGCTTTTAATAGAAGCAATTAATAACAGGTTTGAAGAAAAAGTTAAATATAAGGGAAAAATGATAAAACTCAATAATATTATTAAATATGATTGCCATAATATTGCAAATAGAATTTTAAATGAGGTGTCTTAATGTTATATTGGGTTATGTATGATATTTCAGATACTAAAATAAGAAATAGAGCTGTAAAAGCATGTAAAAATAAAGGGCTATATAGAGTTCAAAAAAGTATTTTTTTAGGGGAATTAAATAAGAATGATAAGGATGAATTAAAAATAATTATGGAGAAGCTTATTGACGAAGCAACAGACTCTATATACATTTTTCCCACAAATAATCAATATATTTATGATACAGATATAATTGGAAATGGTTTTGATAGAAAGCTGGTGACTAACGAAGTTGTATCAAAGTTTATTTAATGAATTTGAAGAGTATATTACTCCGTCAGAAATTATTGAATTTTTATATTGCCCAAGATTTACCTACTTTATAAAAAATTTAAACATTAGGCAGTACGAAGAAAATAGATTTAAGGTACAACTGGGCAGGGAAAAGCATTTAGATAAAAAGGCTCATAATGACAAGCAAATAAGAAAGAGGATAGGCGGAATTAGTAAAGAGCAGGAAAAGTATTTAATTTCAAAAAAATTAGGAATAAAAGGCATTGTTGATGAAATTTATTTATTAAATGATGGGAGCTATGCTCCATTAGATTATAAATTTGCAGAATATAAGGAAAGAGATTTTGAAACTTATAAAATACAAATGGCCTTATATTCATTAATTATCGAAGAAGCATATAATGCTAAAGTAAATAAATTTTATTTAGTTTATTTGAGGAGTAAAAATTTATTAAAAGAAATAGAATTTGATGGTAAGTTAAAAAAGAAATGCTTAAAATATATTGAAGACTATAAAAAGGTATTAAAAGGATATTATCCAAAGGCCACAAAAAGTAAAGCAAGATGTATAGATTGTTGTTATAGAAATATTTGTGAAAAATAAGGGAGCTAAATTTAGCTCCCTTTTCCTTATTATAATGGAAAAACATAGATTGAAATTATATTTCAATGCTTATTATAATGCAATTTTATTATGGACAATAATATGGTAATATATACATAATAAACCAAATAGTTTTAAGATGATTTTATAAATTGATATTATTAAAGTATAATGTAAAAAACTTTGGTAATAATACTAATGAAACAAAAAATAGGAGGTGTAAAATGAGGGCAATAAGAGATATTGGTGAATTACAGTATAACAATTTTAAATCTCAAGATAAGTTATTAGAAATTTTTACTGAAGATCCTTCCGATGGAGGAAAATATAAAACTGTTTATGAAATTACATTAAATTATATAGATGATGACTTCATATTTAAAGAGATAAATCAAAGAGAATATGATAATGAATTAAAATTTAAGTATTTATATAAAGCAGGATCATCTAGAGGAAGTGATATAACCCCTACAGCTAAAATTACAGAGCCTAATAAAACTTATAAAAATAAGATATTAGTATCATTAAAGGATGGAATTAATTATTGTAATGATACAAATGAAGAGAAAAGAGAAAAAAACATTCTTACAAAGTTGTATAGAAAATTAGCCGAGGAAGAAGAAAAAAATATTAAAGCAATAACTAACATTTTTAATACTGTTCCTAAAAAAGATAGAAGAGTAATTTTAACACTTGTACTAGAGGGTATAGAAGATAAGAAGTATATAGGTGATTTTGAAGTCTTTAAGAGAAGAGTGAGAGAAGTACCCTTAAAGAAATTTTATTATAGTGAAACCTTCAAAAAAGAGGTAGTTGGCTATGAAAATTTTTGTTCAATATGTAATTCAAAAAAAGAAAGAGTTTTTGGTCTTGCTAGCCCATATGCCTATTATACAGTTGATAAACCTGGATATATTGCAGGAGGATTTAATTATGAAAAAAGCTGGCGTAACTATCCTGTTTGCCAAGAGTGCGCTATAAATTTAGAACTGGGTAAAAATTATATTGAAAAAAATTTACTTTTTAATTTTTACGGAAGGTCATTTTATCTAATACCTAAGCCAATATATTCTAAAGATTTAGAAAATATATTGAAAAAATATGGAAGATTATTAAAAGATGAAGAAAAAAAGGCAAAGGATATTGGAAAAGTTGAAGATAGAATAATTAGAAAATTAGGAGAAGAAGAAAATAAAGTAACTTTTGATTTAATGTTCTTTGAAAAAAATAATAATGCTTTTAATATTTTACTTAATATAGAAGATGTTTACCCATCAACTTTTAATATGCTAAACAAAGCCTGGGAAGATATTAGGAAAACTGAATTCTTTGCTGATATGGACTATTTAGCAAATTTTAATTATTTAAATATGCTATATAGCAGTAAAGAATATAATAAATACTTTCTAGATACAGTAGATAAGATAATTGGAAAGGGAAAAATTGAATATAACTTTTTAATTAACTTTATAAATAAAAAATTAATTGAAGCATTTAAAAAAGAGGAAAAAGATGAATTTGTAAAAGGAGAAGACAATTATTATACTGCAACTTTTAGGGCATATACCTTTATATATTATCTTTATAGAATTAATAAATTTAGAAATAAAGGAGAGGAAGGAGTGGAAGCTATGATAAATAAAGTATGGAAAAAGGAAGACTTTCCAAATAAAATTGATGCCTTTGAAGATTTCTTCAATAAAAATAAAGCTTTTTTCAATTCATACTCTAAAAAAGCTGTATTTATGATTGGTTATTTAAGTAAAAAATTAATTAACCTTCAAGCAAGTAAGGAAAATGGTAGAAAGCCATTCATGAGTAACTTAAATGGATTAAATTTAAACAAAAAAGATCTTGTAAGGTTACTGCCAAAAATTCAAGGAAAATTATCAGAATATGATGCTGAATATTATAATGAAGAATTACAATATGCCTCTGAAAATTTAATATTGAGTAATAAACTAAAAGATTTAGCTGATTTAGATATACCTTTCTATTTTTCCTTAGGTATGAATATGGTTAAAAAATTTGAATTAAATACTAAGGAAGAAAAGGAAATTTCACAAAATTAATAAATATTTTATGGGAGGAATAAAGATGATAAAAAATAGATCAGAATTAATTTTTTTATATGATGGAACAAACAATAATTTAAATGGTGATCCTTTAGATTCAAATAAACCTAGAATAGACGAAGAATCAGGAATAAATCTTGTAACAGATGTCAGATTAAAAAGAACAATAAGGGATTATTTATATGACTATAAAGGTTTAGAGATCTTTGTAAGAGAAATTAAGGATGACAAAGAAAATGTTCAAGATGCTAAAATGAGAGCAAAGGATTTTGGCAAAACAAAAGAAGAAATAAAAAAGTCTGTAACAGAACAATGTATAGATGTTAGATTATTTGGTGCAACTATACCTTTAGATAAAGATTCAATAACCTTTACTGGACCAGTACAATTTAATATGGGAAGGTCCCTTCACAGAGTTGTATTAAAAAGAATAAAGGGTACAGGAGCTTTTGCTTCAGGAGAAGGAAAGTCTAATAAAACCTTTAGAGAAGAATATATACTTCCATATAGCTTAGTTGGTTTTTATGGAATAATCAATGAGCATGCAGCTGAACATACAAAATTAACAGAGGAAGATGTAAATTTATTAATGGAAGCAATGTGGAATGGAACTAAAAACTTAATTTCAAGAAGTAAGATTGGCCAATTACCAAGAGTATTATTAAAGATAAATTTCAAGGAAGATAACTATCATATAGGCGCTTTACTAAATAAATTATCTTTAAATAAGGAAATGGATGATGAAAATATTAGAAGTCCAAAAGACTATAAAATAGAATTAAGAGATTTGCTAAGGGCTATTACTTTAAATAAAGACAAAATTGAAAATATAGAATATGTAATTGATGAAGATATAAAATTCTGCTTAGATGGGGAAGAAATAGAATTTACAGAGGCAATTAGGGATGTAGAATTAAAGGCATTAGAAATAAAATAATGAGGAGTGATATTTATGAAATGCTTAGTTTTTGATATAAAAAGTGACTATGGGCATTTTAGAAAATTTTATACTACCTCATCACCTTTAACTTTTTCTATACCTCCAAGGCCTACTGTAGCAGGTATGATTTCAGCGATTATTGGATTAGATAAGGAAGTATACCTTAAATATTTTAATAAAAAGGATGCTAAAATAGCTATACAAATTGCCAGTCCTGTAAATAAAAGCAGAATATCTTATAATTTAATAAATACAAAGACTGCCAATATGTATAGCAAGATTAAGGATAGAACTCAAGTAACCTTTGAACTTTTAAAGGATCCTAAATTCAGGATATATTTTTCTCATAATAATAGGGAAATATACAATAATCTTAAAAACTTCTTAGAAAAAAAGAAAACTTATTATACTTTATCCATGGGACTAAGTGAATATATAGCAGAATTTGAATATATTAAAGAAATAGAAGTTAATGAGGTTAATAACTTGGAGAATTTTGTTTATATTGATACTGCTATAAATTTTCATGAAGAAGTAGAAATAGGATTCGAGGATAATAAAGAATATTTCAAAGACAATATTCCTAATGAAATGAATACTAATAGGGAAATAACAGAGTATATAAAGGTTTTATTTGAACGCAATGGCTTTCCAATAAGATGTAAGTGTAATTATTACGAAGGAAGTGATGGTGAAAAGATTGTCTTCTTATAAAGTATTATCTCATCCTGGTATAAATTTAATTGAGCATTTAAAATTTGTTGGAGATAGAGCAGCTAATTTAATTGAGACAAAAGATATTAATTTTAAATATTCTAAGGAAGAACTATCTGCTGTAGCTAAGGTCATGGGTTACTGCCATGACCTTGGTAAAGCTACAAGCTTTTTTCAAAAATATCTAAATGATAAAATAGAAGAAAAAGACTCGAAGATTGATGAAAAGAAAAAAAGTCATGCATTAATATCAGCTATAATTTGTTATTTTAATCTTAAAAATAAAAATAAGGAACTAGCTATTATGGCTTACATTTCCATAAAGCATCATCATGGTAATTTTAAGGATTTTGTAGAGGAAATAGACGATATTTTAGAAAAAGAAAATCTAATAAAAGTACAATTTAACGCTTTAAATGAAGAAATTAAAGTTATTGCCAAAGAATTAAATTTAGAATTACCTTCTGAAGAGGAAATTATAGATTTGCTTAAAATTATTGATGATGAGTTGGAAGACTATAATGATGAATTAGAAGATAATAAAAATTTTGAAAAATATATACTATTTAAATTTTTATTTTCAGTTCTAATATATGCAGATAAGGAACATGCAATTTTTAGGAAAGAAAATAATATTAACTATGATATTCCTGAAAATCTTATTGATGAATATAAGCTAAAAAAGTTTGGAATTCCTGATAAAGCTAATTTAAGAAACATAGTATATGAAGATGTTTTAGCTAGTCTAAATAATGTTAATAAAAGAATTATGTCTATAACTTTGCCAACAGGTAGTGGTAAAACCTATACCTGTATGGCAGCAGCCTTAAAATTAAAAAAGATGTTAGAAAAGGATATGAAAATAATATATTGTCTTCCTTTTACTTCGGTTATAGATCAAAACTATGAAGACTATAAAAAAGCTCTAGAAGAAGTAATGAACTTAGATAAGGTAACCTCAGATAAAATATTAAAACATCATTATCTATCACCTAAAAATTATGAGAAGACTGAGCTTTATTATGAGGGTGATGAGGGAAGATTTTTAACTCAAAATTGGAATTCTCAAATTGTAGTAACTACTTTTATACAGCTATTTAATATCTTGTTTTCAAATGAAAATAGTAGTTTAATTAAGTATAATTCTTTGTCCGATTCTATAGTTTTACTAGATGAAGTTCAGTCTATACCTTATAAGTACTGGAAGATAATAAATAAGCTTTTAACTGAAATGTCAGAAAGGTTAAATATATATTTTATTTTTATAACAGCTACCCAGCCTTTAATTTTTCAAAAAAATGAAATTATAGAGCTTGCATCTAAGTCTGAAGAATACTTTAAAGCATATAAAAGAACAAAGCTTTTAGTTCATCAAGATCCTATGAATAAGGAAGAGTTTTTTGAATTTGCTGAGAAAATGATTTTAGAAAATAAAAATAAGAATATTTTGTTTATAGTAAATACAATCAAACTTTCTCAGGAATTATATAAAAGAATAGAAAAACTTGAGGATAATAGAAAATTAGAATATTTATCTACAAGTATAGTTCCAATTGAAAGAAGAACTAGAATAGAGAAAATAAGAAATTCAAAAAAGAAGATGATTGTAGTAAGCACCCAGTTAGTCGAAGCTGGAGTAGATATTGATATGGATATTGTGGTTAGGGATATAGCTCCCCTAGATTCTATCAATCAAAGTGCGGGCAGGGCAAACAGAGAAAATAGGGGAGAATATTTAGGAGAAGTTCATCTTGTAAAAATAGAAGAGAATAATAGACTTTTAGCTAGTTATATCTATTCTGATACCCTATTAAATGCTACTAAAAAGGTATTAGAGGGAAAAACTATTATTTTAGAAGAAGATTATAAAACAATAAGTGATATGTATTTTAAAGAAGTAGATAAAAATAAATCTAATAATAAATCTAATGACTTAATAAAAGATATTTATGAATTAGAATTTGAAAAAGTAAAGGATGAATTTAAACTAATTGAAGATCAAGATAAAGTTCAATTATTTATAGAACTTGATAATAAAGCTAAGAAGCTTTGGAAAAATTATTTAGAATATAAAAATATAAAAGATATAAAAACTCGAAGAAATAAATTAGAAAAAATAAAAATAGATTTTTATAGCTATGTTATTTCAGTATTTAGAAATAAGTGCAAAGAAAACGTTGATGGAAAACTAGACTATATTTCTTCTTATGAACTTAACAGTTGTTATGATAGAAAGTTTGGTTATAAAACAGAAGAAGAAAAGCAAATTATACTTTAATAATTAGAGGAGGCCTGCTTTGCAAGTAGAAATATGTAAATTAACTTTTAATAATTTAAATTTATCTCCTAGATATAGTGAGAAAATCAGAGGTTATTTAGGAAATAAATATATAGATAATAACTTAATGCATAATCATGACAATGATAAATTTATTTATAGATATCCTTTAGTACAATATAAGGTAATTAATAATAAGCCAATAATCATTGGGATTAATGAAGCTGCCCAAATAATTGCCAATATAGGAGTTGAGGAAGATAACATAATTATAAATGGAGTTAATTATGATTCCTTAGAAAATAGTATTATCAAAAAAACTTATGATTTTCGTGAAGCAGAGGATTATATAGAATATAAATTTGAAACTCCTTGGATAGCCTTAAGTCAAAAAAATAACTCTTTATATAAAGCTGCAAATGAAATAAAGAAAGAAGATCTTCTTAAAAAAATTTTAATAGGTAATATAATATCAATGTCAAAGGGATTTAATTATACAGTTAAGGAAGAAATAAAGTGCTGGATAAATTTAAAGGAAACTGAAGTAAATTTAAAGGGAATAAAACATACTGCTTTTTTAGGAAATTTTAAAGTCAATTTTTATATTCCTGATTATTTAGGCCTTGGTAAATCTGTTTCAAGAGGCTTTGGGACGATAAAAATAATATAAAGGAACAGTTATACAAAATCCCTTTTAATTAAAGTATCTTATAGTATATTTTAAGATAAATCAAAATAAAAGTAGAAAAATATTTTGTAGGGCAAATCTAATATTATGCTAAAAAAATTATAAGCTTATTTAAATTTATTAAGTCTAGGTTTGTCTTACAATTTATCTAAATCTAATTGATATAGTTTTTTTCTATTTTATATTACTCCTGTTAAATAAAAATAATTATTCAGTCAAGATAATTTGATAATTAATAACCTGATAGGGGCCAATAGATACATAAAAAGAACTGAAATTAGAGTATTTATCTTGTATTTATAAAAATGAACTGAAAATAGTATTTTATATTAAATAAATTTACTAGATCTAATAATATAAATTTTTTATAAACAAAAGTTTAATTATATATAATTTTTGAAATAAGACAAGCTTCAACTTTAGAAAGGCTTGAAAATACTAGCTTTAGAAGCTATAATTAATATGTAAAGGGGACAGAAAAAGGCTCATTTTAGCTTGTCCAAGTGAGTAAAATTTTAAATTTTAAGCTCGTCCATAAATATCGAAAAAGCTTGAAGAAATCAGGATTTGAGAAAAATTTGCGGTTTAAATGTTAGTTCCACTAAAACAAGGATTGAAACTTTCTGCAAAATGTAA
>Ga0209537_1001486_pt1 | contig 26298 bp, 29 predicted proteins | sample BioPla4DNA1_FD_187698 | JGI IMG/M metagenome (GOLD analysis project Ga0209537, IMG submission 187698) | Biogas fermentation microbial communities from Germany - Plant 4 DNA1 (SPAdes) (version 2) | ecosystem: Engineered > Bioreactor > Anaerobic > Digestate | place: Bielefeld, North... | reverse complement strand
TTTTGCAATTGGGACATTGTGGAGAGACGCTTTCAGCTTTCAGATGTTGATAATCTACAACGTCGTTGCCTTGGAGTTTCATCTTATTGTAAAGATTATTGAGGAATTCTAAATTTAGTTGTTTGCCTTGTGATAAGTGTTCTTTGAGGTTTGATACTATGTCTTTCATATTAAAAAAATTTTGTTGCAAATATAATAATTTTTTTATATTTGGCATATAAAATTCTAAACATAATTTATTATTTTTCCCCTTCGTTTCCCTTCCCCCTTTTTTGCTTTTCTTATTAAAACTTTTTTAACTTTATTATTCCTTTGATAAAAACCTTATTTATTTACTTTATTAATAATTTACATTTAATTTTAGTCTTTCAGTAATCTTTTTTTATTATAATTTTATTTATAATTTTGCAAAAAAATTTTAATTGACAATCTATGAAAGCATATCAAGTTAAAGACATTCGTAATGTTGCTCTTATTGGTAGTCCTAAAAGTGGCAAAACCACTTTCGTAGAAGCTATGCTTTTCGATGCTAATGTAATTAATCGTAGAGGTAGTGTGGACGAAGGTAATACAGTATCAGATTATCGTGAGATAGAAATCGAACGTGGTTATTCTGTTTATTCATCTGTATTAGCCGTAGAATATGAAAATAAAAAAATTAATGTAGTTGATACTCCAGGTTTTGATGATTTTATTGGAGAAACATTAGCAGCTCTTAAAGTCTGTGATATAAACCTTAATTTTATTAATGCAGCTAATGGTATAGAAGTTGGTACAGAGATATTATGGAGACATTTGAATAGGTTAAATAAATCAGCTATTTTTGTTTTTAATCAATTAGAGCATGAAAAAGCTCAATTTCAAGAAATAGTTAATGATTTACATACCCATTTTTCTAATAAAATTATCCCATTTCAATATCCGCTGCATGTAGGACCTGATTTTAAAGAAGTTGTGGATGTATTATCTGAAAAATTGATTGTATTCACAGATAGTAATGGTAATTATTCAGAAAAAGACTTACCTGCTTCTGAAAAAGATAGAGTAGCTGATCTGAAAAATCAAATTATTGAATTAATAGCTGAAAGTGATGAAAGTCTGATGGAAAAATATTTCGAAAATGGAACCTTGGATTATGAAGATATTCAAAATCATTTAAAAAAGGCTATCATATCTAGAAGTGTATTCCCTATTTTTTGTGCTAGTGCTAAACTGAATTATGGAGTAAAAAATATAATGAATTTCTTAGCTCATTTTGCACCAGCTCCTGATGAGTTACCTTTCGAAAAAGCTACAAGTGGTAGAGAGTTATCTTTTAATCCTAATGATCCAATAGTTGCTTTTGTTTTTAAAACAACTATTGAGCCACATCTCGGTGAGCTTAGTTTTATTAAAGTTTATTCTGGTACAATCTCTGAAGGTATGGATGTAGTAAATGCTATTAATGGGCAGAAAGAAAGAATTAATCAACTTTTAGTAGTAAATGGTAAAAATAAGGTAAAAGTATCTCAAGCAGTTGCAGGTGATATTGTAGCTACGGTAAAACTAAAATATACTTCTACTAATGATACTTTAACTTCTACTAAAAATACTAATGATATTGTAAAACCTATTGAATATCCTGAACCTAAATTTAGAGTTGCTATTAAGGCTAAAAATACTGCTGATGATGAAAAATTGGGTAGTATCCTTCAAGAATTACATCGTATGGATCCTACTTTATTAGTAGAATATTCTAAGGAATTGAAACAAATTATCCTTAGTTCACAAGGAGAGATGCATGCTTTAGCTGCTAAATGGCAAATAGAAACTGTAGAGAAAATTCCTATTGATTTTCTGGATACTAAAATTCCTTATAGAGAAACTATCACTAAAGCCGCCAAAGCTTCATATAGACATAAAAAACAATCTGGTGGTGCTGGGCAGTTTGGTGAAGTTTATTTGATGATAGAGCCATATCGTGAGGGGATGTCTTTTAATGTAGAGTTCCCAGTTCGTGGTACAGAAGAATATGATTTGCCATGGGGTGGTAAACTTATTTTTAATAATTGTATTGTTGGTGGTGCAATAGATGCTAGATTTATGCCTGCTATATTAAAAGGTATAATGGAAAAAATGGAAGAGGGACCACTTACAGGTAGTTATGCTCGAGATATTGTCGTTTATGTATATGATGGCAAGATGCATCCTGTAGATAGTAACGAAATTTCTTTTAAAATCGCAGGACGTAATGCTTTCAAAGAAGCTTTCAAAAATGCAGGTCCTAAAATTCTAGAACCTATTTATGAAATTGAAGTTTTAGTGCCTTCAGATAGGATGGGCGATGTTATGACAGATCTTCAAAATAGACGTGGTATCATTCTTGGAATGGAAGCAGAAGGTAATTATCAAAAAATAAAGGCTAGAGTTCCTTTAGCTGAACTTAATCGCTATTCTACTACACTTAGCTCTCTTACTTCTGGTAAAGCTACTTTCACTATGAAATTTATCGAATACCAGCAGGTACCAGCTAATGTGCAAGAGACTTTATTAAAAGCTTATGAAGAGCAAGCTAAAGATGAAGAATAATTTCTTTATTTTACTATAAATGCCTAAACATATATGGATAATTAATGAATATGCAGGAAGTCCATATTATGGAATGGAATTTAGACATTACTATTTATCAAGAGAATTAATTAAACTCGGTTATAAAGTTACTATCATTAGTGCTACTTATTCACATTTATTTAAAAATCATCCAAAATCTGGAAAAGAAATTATTGATGGTATAGATTATTTGTGGTTGAAAACATTAAAATATGGTAATGCTCATTCTAAAAAGCGAGTATTAAAGTGGTTTATCTTTAGCTTTAAACTTTTTTTTCTTCCTTTTAGATTGTCTAAACCGAATGTTATCATAGTTTCTCCTATGGCTACTACACCTGTTTATCCTGCATGGTTATTATCTAAATGGTATAAAGCTAAATTTGTTTTTGAAGTTAAAGATATATGGCCTCAAACTTTAGTAGAAATCGGAGGTTATAGTCCTAAACATCCTTTTATTAAATTTTTGAAAAAATTAGAAATTTTTGCTCTTAAAAAAGCTGATTATATTATTTCTAATCTTTTTAATTATCAACAATATTTAGACGAAAATAAAATAAATAGACGATTCTATTTGATAAGTAATGGCATAGATCTTGGAGAATTACAAAATATAGAACCATTAAATGATGATATAAGAAATAAAATACCTAGTGATAAATTCATCATTGGTTATACAGGTACAATAGGCGTAGCCAATGCCATTGACGTGTTTTTAGAAGCAAGCAAATATATTGATAATGATGATATTATATTTGTAATTGTCGGAGATGGGCAAGAAAAATCAAAACTTATTAATAATTATAAAAATGATAAAATAATTTTTCTAGACTCAATCGCTAAAAAGCAGATACAATCTTTATTACAATTATTCGATGTTTGCTATATAGGTTGGAGAAATATCAATATTTATAAATATGGCATTTCTGCTAATAAAATTTTTGATTATATGTATAGTGGCAAACCTATTTTGCATTCTTTTAATGGAGAAAATGATTTGATAAAAATTGCAAATTGTGGTATCACTGTCCCAGCTGAAGATCCCAAAGCTATTGCTCAAGGAATTATTGAATTATACAATATGAGTTCTGAAATGCGCAATAAACTTGGTAACAATGGCAAAAATTATGTCATTAATAATTTTAGTTATCAAAAATTAGCAAATGATTTAGTAAATATTATTTCTAAATGATGCTCTGATTATTAGATTATTTTGCTTTTTCTAAATAATATTTAGCACTATCTAAGATTCCCAGATTTTGAAAAGCAAAACCAATATTTTTCATTAAATTTTTATCATCAGGTTTTAGATTATACGCCTTTTTGAAATAATACAAAGCATCTGCTGGCCTACGAGCTATGCCATACAATACTCCTAAATTTTCTAATGCAGTGGAATTAGTTGAATCACATTTAAGTGCCTGCTTAAAGTAATTTTCTCCAGAATTGAAATCTCCTAAAAATCTGCTATAAATTTCACCAAGTTGGTTAAATGCTTCTGAATTACAACTATCAATATTAATAACTTTTTCTAATGCTATTATAGCAGAATCAAATCGTTCCATATATCTATAGGATAAAGATAAATGGTACAAATAATCAGCATTATCAGGAAATTTTTCTGTTAAAAACTTAAATGCTTTATAAGACACATGTACTGCAGTATCATTAAAAGCATTTACACCAACAGCATAGATATTATTATATGTAATTTGATTTTCATTTTTATTAATACAATCCATATAACTCTCTAGTGCCATTTCATAATTTTTCATCGCAAAATAAATTCTCCCACTGATATCGCATATCGCATAATATGTAGAGTCTATATATTTAGTTCTATTAATGTAAAATAGTGCGTCTTCTAACAATTTTTGTTTTTGTATAGGATCATTATTTTTTTCTGCTACAGTTACCAATGTTTCAGCCGCAGCTGCATTCACTCTTGAGCTATTTCTGGATATTTTTGCATCAGTAGTGAATAAAGTCAAATTGTCTTTCCAAGCAAAACTTCTACTTACTGTTTTCACGCCATACAAAGCTAAAATAGTTATCAAAACATACATTGCCCACTTGGGACTTCGCTCTCCCCATTTTGTAAATAACCAACCAACTGCTAATGTGAATCCTGCTGATGCAGAAAATATAAATCGCTCATTCATAAATGTACCTACATTAAATAGTAGGTTAGAAACCATAGAAAAATTAGCAATAAACATTAATATTGCAAAAGATATTATTGGTTTTCTTTTCCACGACTTAATTAAAATATAGATAATTGCTAGTACCATTATTATTGCTAGCCACACTCTAAAATCACCAAAATTTAATATTGGTATTTGCTTAGGGTAATAGTCATGTGTGAGTGGATGTGGGAAAATTAATAATTTGAAATATATCAACCAAGTGAAAAGTACTGTAGCTATCTCTTCTGTTTTAGTAGAATTAATAAAAGGATTATTTAATAGCTCTTTAGGGATATCAGTATTGAGAAAAGCTCCGAGCACTTGAGAACGAATAAATATAAATAAAGCTGCTGGTATCAACAGCGCTATAAATGAGTTAATAATGTATTTTTTAGAAAATGATTTATGAGTAAATAATAACCAAAACAACCATACACCAATCCAAGTGAGAGCATTCTCTTTAGATAATAAAGCTATGAAAAAGATAAATCCGGATAAAAACAATTTGTAAATTTTAGGTTTATTATGATAAGATAGCAAAAGTAATATGGCACTTAATGAGCCAAGCATAGAAAATATCTCATCTAAACTTTTGATATTGCACACTACCTCAGTGTGAATCGGATGGAAAAGATATAGCACTGTAGCTAAAAAAGCAATTAATTTAGCATTTTCTTTATTAAAAGGAGGAAAAGATAGTAAAGCTTTTAGGGTGAGAAAAAGAATGACCATGAGCAGGGCATATGAGAGAATATTGGTGAGATGACCTATCCAAGGATGAAAACCAAATAATTCTTTTTGAATAGCAAAAATAAATTGAGTAAACGGACGATAGCGACCACCAGCTACATATTGTGCACCTTCACCTAAGGTACCTTCGAAAGCATCATGAGTGAAAATATCCTTAATACCATTAATGCCTTGCTGAGTAAATTTATTATTTGTAATAATCAATCCATCGTCTAGTGCATAATCAAATGTGATGGTTGGCAAATATAAAATACTAGCAACCAAAAAAAGGAATAAACATAGTTTTTTATTAGAAAAATTTGATATTTTATTAAAAAAAGTAATTTTTTTCAAATTATTCATAATAACTATATTTTATTATTATGCGAAATTAATATTTTCATTTTATAAATTATAATTTGACAAAAAAATTATAAAAAAAGGAGTAATAAAATAATTACTCCTTTTTTATATCAAAAAATTGAATAAACGCTAAAATTATTTAGTTTTTGTACCATAATTAACTGGAGCACCGATTCTAGTCATAGCACATCTGAACCCTATATAATCAGTAGATAGTTCTTCGTCTAGGAATCTACGAGTACCTGGACTTAAGAAATATGCACGATCTTTCCATGAGCCACCTTTATAAACTCTAGCTTGATTATTAATCAAAGATGTTCTCCCATATTCGTACATTACTTTGTTTTGTTGGTCATCTTCTAGATATTCAGATTGAGAAAAATATATAGAGCTAGTAAAATCGCCATCTAGATAATCTTTATTATCAGCATATCTAAAATTACGTCTATTTTTAGCTTCTTCTTCTGTAAGTGGTCTCCACTGGATTCTACCAAGAGTATCTTTTTCAGCTATTAGACCTTCTTCATCTCTAACTTTAGTCATAAAAACATTACCTCTATATGGTCTCCAGTCATCCATATCTTCATAAGATAGAGGTCTATACACATCTAACACCCATTCAGCTACATTACCAGCCATGTTATACAGACCAAAATCATTTGGCCAATAGCTAAAAACAGGAGCTGTAGCATCATAACCATCATTAAGATAACCTGCTACACCCATATAATCTCCTCTACCACGTACAAAGTTAGCTACAAAATCTCCCATATTTTTATAATAATCTGTACGTAAAACATGCCCATTCCAAGGATATACTCTTCTCTCTAACACACGTTCATAAACAGTATTTCCTATTAACCCCAAAGCTGCATATTCCCATTCTGCTTCAGTCGGTAATCTATATTTAGGTAGTAAAATTCCATCTTCTATGCGTACTTTTCTTGTTCCCATACCTGATGGATTCAGATCATACAAATCATTTTTTACAATACCTTCATACTGACCAGCTAAATAAGCATCTGTATTGAAATTATTTTCATTCATTTGCATATTATCTAATTTCAAAATACCCTCACGAATTAATATATATTCATTAACTCTATCAGTACGCCAAGAAGCGTAATCGTTAGCTTGTCTCCAGCTGACACCTACTACAGGGTAATAATTATAAGCAGGATGTCTAAAATAATAATCTACAAAAGGATCATTATAACCTAAACGAGATAACCAAACTAAAGTATCAGGTAATGCCTTATATACAACCTCTGGATAATCTACGCCATAAACTCTAGAAAGCCAATAAGTGTATTCACGATAATCGACATTAGCTACTTCAGCCATATCCATATAAAATGATGATACAGAAACCCTTCTAGGAATATTATTCCATTCATAGGTAACATCTTGTTCAGTACGACCCATTACAAAGGTACCACCTGTTACTAAAACTAATCCTGGGCCTGTTTCTTGTTCTTCATAAGGAACAACCTCAAAACCACCCCAATTAGGGTCATTGTATACCCATCCTGTGGTACGTGATCTCTCTTGAGTACAAGAACTCAAAATAACCACAAAAATTATACTCAGACTAAAAATCTTTGAAAACTTTTTTATATTCATAACTTTTATAATTTTAAATATTAATAATTAAAATTTAGGACAATTTATAGGAGCTATTCTTTCAGCTTTCACAGGACAAGGTAATCTAAAAGTCAGTGAAAATTCATGTGCACCACCAGATTGATTAGTAAGTCTAGAAACTGTAATATCATAGCTATAGCCCACTTGAAAGGTTTCTTGTACAAAACCTAATAATACAATAAATGCATCTGGATTTTTTGTACTATGTCTAAACCAGGTACCTACTACAAAAGGATATTTATTTAAATATAATCCATAGTTAAATTCTTCAAAATCTTGTTGTTTAGAAAATAAAATATTAGGAGATAAAGTAGTTTCCTCAACAGTATATTTTTTATATGGTTTAGATTCAATACTTATAACACCACCAGCATGCACTGTGTATTTAACAGGTAGTCTAGAAGTACTGATAAACCCTTCATTAGGTCTAGTAATATGACTTGCAGAAAAACCAACAAAAAATCTTTCTCCATAGCCAGCGATACCAGCAGTGAAATCAGCAAAATTCTTTGTTAAATTTTCAGGTGGAATCTCATTAGTATTACGAATAATGCCCCATCTAGGATCTATCTGATCTGGAAAAATTAATTTTTCCCAATCAAGAGTTTTTTGTACAAATGTAGCTTGTAGAGCTGTATTAATATAAAATTTATCTGATACTTTTAATCTAAAAGCATACATTAAACCAGCTAAAGTAGTGTTTAAAACTCCTTCGCCAGCTCTATCTACATCTACTAAAACGCCTATGCCACCAGATAACGCTGGCACATACATATCGTATGAAGCATTATATGTAACATAGGTACCTGTTATACTAGGCCATTGACTTCTAAAATTAAATGCCAATCTTGGACATATCTGAGAACCTGCTAAAGCAGGATTCAAATATAATGGATTTGCATAATATTGTGAAAAATGCGGATCTTGACCTTTTAGACCCCCGATACTAAATGTTACTATTATTAAAATCAAAAAATACTTGTGTTTCATTATCAATTTAATTTGTTACAAAAATAATACATTTTTTTAATAAGCAAAAATTTTTAATATTTTTTATATAAAATTTTATAATTTTTTATCATTATACATAAATAATATTCATAAGGTTACATTAAATCATTGAGAAACCAACATTTCATTATATTTACTAGCATTAATAGGATCTATTGATTTTAGAATATTTACTATTTCAGTTTTTTCTATAGCAGGAGCAGGCTTGAAAATATTTACTAATTCATCACTTTTAGCTGTCATAAATAAACTAATAATAAACAGACCAGGTTTTTCTTTATAAGTTTGTTGGATTAATTTCATTGCTTGAGTAATACCACTACGACCTTTTACTATATCATCAGCCATGATATCTAAACCTTGTCTGTGATAAAGATAGAACCCTTTTCTAAAATTTTCATAATTTTTATTTGTTAAATTTTCTAAAATCCAATATCTATTTCTTTGATTTTCATATGATCGCCAACCTTTATATTGGGTGGCATTAGCTGGTATAGAATTGATAATAGACCAAGCTTTTTCATAGAAGGGAGTACCACCTAGCTCCTGATAACTATCAAAATCTAATCCTATAAATAAAAAAGCATAGTAAGACAGTAAAGATTCTAAATTACCAACAAAAGTATTTTCTACATAATCTAATGAGGTACCCTGTGTATATTGAAATTGAATGTCTTTATCTTGAAAATTAAATAATGAAGAGTGGTAAGAAGTATTATAAATAGGACGACGTAATTGAACTTGAAAAGTACCACTATACATATTAATGTTATCGTATGAAGAAATCGTAATTATTATAGAACATTCTATTCGTTCTTCAGGTTCGAAATTATAATTTGTCCACTTACGATCGTTCATAAATTCATAAATAGAATTCTGCAAATTATCAAAAACAGATTGATCTACATTAGTGATAGCACTAGCATTTATAGAAACCGAACAATTTAATTCTTGACTATAGGAGATGATATGTAACGGTGTTAATAATATCAAACATAAAAGTATTTTTAAAAAATTTTTCATTTTATTTATTTTTTACATAAATCTAAAATCACCTTATCAATAATAAAATAAGCTAAATATTTTTTACTATCAATATCAGAGTGAATATTAGTACCGTCATTTTTAATTATAGTTATTTGGTTATAATCGCTTCCCATTCCAATATTTTCATCTTTAGCACTATTCAAGATAATAGCATCTAAATTTTTATTTTTTAATTTTTCTATAGCATTATTTATTTCATTATCCGTCTCTAAAGCAAAGCCAATAAGCCATTGATGTTTCTTTTTTTGAGCTAATTCATAGAGAATATCTGGATTTTTAGCTAATTCAATAGTCAAATGATCAGATTTTTTAATTTTTTCTTTTGAAAAATTAACAGGGTAAAAATCGGAAACAGCAGCATTCATAATAACTCCATCGACGCCATCGAAATAAAGATTACATTTTTCGAGCATATCTTTAGTAGTAGTTACATTAATAAGTTTAATATTGGGATGAGAAACATTAAGACATGTAGGACCGCTTATCAAAATGACATCTGCTCCTAAACTAGCAAGAGCTTCAGCAATAGCAAAGCCCATTTTGCCACTGCTCTTATTACCAATAAATCTGACTGGATCTATAGGTTCATAAGTAGGCCCAGCGGTAACAAGAATTTTTTTTCCCGACAAAATTAATTGAGAATTAAAAAATTTTTCTATCTCACTAGCAATATTAAGAGGTTCAGCCATTCGGCCAGTACCCTGATAGCCACAGGCCAAATCACCACTTTCTGGTTGAATGAATCTAACACCTAAATTTTTTAAAATTGCTATATTTTGTTGTAAAATAGGATGATTCCACATTTTCACATTCATAGCAGGAGCTATGAAAACTTGTTTATTAAAAGCTAAAAAGCTAGTAGATACAGTATCATCAGCTATACCATTAGCTAATTTACCAATAATATTAGCAGTAGCAGGAGCAATGACAAATATATCTGCCCAATCAGTAATGCTAATATGTTCTGTACCAGAAAAGTGGACGTCGTCAAACATTTCATAATAAACATCATAATTAGTAAGAGTTTTAATAGTCGTAGGAGTAACAAATTGTAAAGCATTTTTAGTAGCTACTACTCTAACATCTGCACCACCATGCACAAAAAATCTAATAAGTATTGGAATTTTATATGCAGCTATACTACCACTAATACCAATGAGAATATGTTTATTCTGAAAATTCATTTATTGGCTTTCTGGAATACGAAAATATATCTTGTTTCTTAAGAATTCTTTGGTTGCTACCAGAGTGGGTTTTGGTTTTAATTCATATTCTCTAGCGACCTCTATCTGAGCTTTATTTTCAATATATTCTTCTAGAGTATCAACAGTGGTTTTAAATTCAGAAAGTTTTTCATCAAGTTCTTCTTTCCTCTGTTGGCTAATTTGATTTGCTCTTTTACCAATGATAAGTGTGCTCAGATAAATATTACCTGTGATCTCACTCATTTCTTTAATATCTCTGGTAACAGCCTCTTGCCAAATTTTTTGATCTTTTTTTATCATAATTTATTTAAATATTTTGTTTTAAATTTATTTGTTTTTGTATTTCAGCTTTAATATCATTTAATTTATTGATATACTTACTATTTGGATATAATGATATAAAATTATTAATTGCATCTATAGCTTGCTGAAATCTTTGTAACTGTTTATTTTTGACACTATTAATAGCATAATAATAATAAGAAAGACATAAATAATAATTTGCATCCTCCTTATAATTAGAAGCTGGATAGTCTTTAATAAAATTATTTAATGAAACAATAGAAGCTTTATATTCTTGAATATCATAATACAATTTAGAATTAGTATAATCTTTTATTTCTAAATTTGCACTTAGTTTATTAATACAATCTTTAGCTTCTGAAATTTTACTACTATTAGGATATCTCGAGATGAATAATTGAAAATCATTAATAGCTCTTTTAGTAATAGATTGATCTAGATAATAGGCGGGAGCCAATTTATATTTAGAATAAGCAGCTTGGAAAGCACACTCCTCAGCATATTTACTAGAAGGGAAGGTTTTAGCGAATTCACTAAAATGATAACTAGCTAATATATAATCACCCTGATGATAATAGCTCCATGCCATATAATAATATAACTCTTGTGATTTAGTAGTTCCGCGATAATATGGAATTATCATTTCACATAATTGAATGACCTGATAATATCTGCCCTCTTGATAATATTCTAACACTTTAGCATATTTGAGCTCTGGGTCATCTGCTTTAGCAATTTTATTAAATTCAATATTATCTCTACATGAAGAAAAAACAATTAATAACAATGTAAATGCAAAAAATAATTTAGCTTTCATGAAAAATTTAAAAAAACGAACTTAAAAATAACGGCATTTACACTTATTAAATTATAAAAAATACAAAGTTTGTGCTCAACTAATGAGAGCAAGCTTTATCTATTTTTGTACCTTCAGGACTTTTTTCAGTTAAATAACCAACCTCATGAATTAGATTTATCAAATCTGTCTCATTATATCTCTGGGGATTATAGACAATGGTAACGATTTTTGTTTCTAAATCAGCGTTGACAGAATAAATATCTTCTTTATTAGAAATTTTATCCTCAATGAGTTTTTTACCATTTTCGCAATGGAAAAAAGTTTTTACTTTAAAATCCGCTTTGTTTTTGCTGGCTACTCTGCCTGTAACAGCAGTTTGAGCATTTACAAAACTAGGTATTGCAAATGCAACTAATAAAATTAAAAATAGCTTTTTCATAAATGATATTTTTTTATTTTAAATGCAAAGTTACAAAAAAAATTTTATTTACAAAAAAATAATTAAATGATAATTAAAAATTTTTTACCATATCAATAATCTCATCCACTCCTATTTGATTAATACAGTGACAATTTTCAGGATTTAAACAATGTTTATGACAAATAACTTTATTAAAAGGAGGTAAAAGAACCTTAGCATTTTTACCAATTGGTGCCCATCTATGTGGGGCAAAAGTACCCATAGGAACATATAACCCAATAGCATTAGTACCTAGTGAGGCAGCAATGTGCAATGGACCAGTACTACTAGCTACCACTGCTTTAGCATTTGCTAAAACACTCATTAATTGATATAAATCTAAAGAACCAAAACAAGTTTTTACATTCAAATCCTTAAAAATTGGCAACAAATATTTACCTTCTTCACTACTACCAGTGATATAAACATTTTCGCCAAGTTCTAGTAATTTTTTTGCTAACAAATAAAAATTATTAGTAGAAAAATTAGGAGCACTACCCATAGAACCCGGATGTAGTATTATAGGGCAATTATTATGATCTATAAAATCATTAGATACAAAAACGGGCAAGTCTTGAAGAATAAATTTATCTTTGCCATAAAATTGTTCTAATTCAGTAATAGAAGGTATATAGTCAATCTGTAATGGATGTAGAAGAAAAAAATTTAATTGCGCCTCATGTAATTTAGAATTTTTCCTAGAAAAATTAACTAATTTATTAGCATACTTAAACGAGTAATAACGATGAGAAGTAGCAATACGCATAGGTATTTTAGATTTTGCAAATAATCTCATCACATTATAATCTGGATAAGCAAAAATGACAGCATCAGCAGCAATAGAATTAATAAGTTCTATTTTTTTATCAATCTTTGATTCTTTATCTATCTGATCAAAAGAATATACATTATCAATAAATTTATAAGAATCTGCTATAGGCAAAGCATAGTCCCTTACGAGATAAGAAATATTAATTCCAGGTAAATTTTTTTTCAAAAAAGCTGCTAAAGGTAGAGTTAGGACTAAATCACCTAATTTATCAGTTCTAGAAATTAGAATTTTATTAATATTAAGCATAAAAAGAAGGGGTAAATAGATAAAAAATATTTAAATAATAATATCACTCTACTAATAGAGCCTTAACAGGTTCCATGCCAAAGGGAGAATTTTCTTCGATAGCATTCAAAACTGCACCACCACCAGTAAACATATAATATTTTGGGTCATCAAGAGCTTTCATATATACACCAGGCAAAAGACGTTTAAGTTCTTGCAAAGTATCGCCACCAGCATATAATTTCATAGCTTCTGTATTAGAATTTATCAAGTTATTTAGTGCAATAGTACCATCATTAAAATGAGGTGCAAACCCCATAACAGCATTTACAAAAAATGTTTTAGCACTATTGAAAATATTAATTAGAGAAGGTTCACTAAAAGACTCTGGAGCTACATCTAACACATAATTAAGCTTAGCACCAGCTTTCAAAGTATTGATATCCACTACTTTATAATGACCATCTATTTTGCCCTCCATAGTATCAGACTCCTCGATGAAACGAGGTTCTATAATTTTATTTGGATAATTATTATTAACAAAATCAACAAAATCTTTAGCTAAAGCCAAATTATCATCATCTATACCATTAATCAAAATATTATATTTTGCAGCTAAATAGGCATTTAGTATGACACCACCGAGCATTAAATAATCTACTTTTTCTATAAGAGCTTTTAAACTATTAATTTTGGTATCAAACTTAGCCCCAGCAATAACAGCAATCATAGGTTTAGCAGGTGAAAATATTTTATCTAAATTATTAATTTCTTTTTGCAATAGTAACCCAGCATAGCTAGGCAAATACTTGGTAATAGTAAAGGTAGAAACATGAGGTTGCCAAGAGCCGAAAGCATCATTTACATAAATATCAGCTAGCCCTGCTAACTCTTTAGCAAATCTATCTTTCCATTCACCTTTGTCTTCTTCACCCCTAAACCACCTAGTATTAGGCAAATAAATTCCATCGATAGTACCTGATTTTAATTCTTTAATTAAATTATTGATAGAGGTATCAATATCTTGAATGCCATAAGGTTCATTCACATAAAAATCGGGAACTTTAAACTTAAGATTTAATTTATTATACAAATATTCGACAATAGGTAATACACTGGTTTTATCAGAAATTGTGATAGAACCATCTTTTTTATTTTTAGGACGGCCAATGTGAGTCATAAGTATCAATTTGCCACCGTGAGAAGCGATATAGAATAAAGTTTGAAAGGTAGCATCAATGCGATAAGGATCATGAATAACGCCGTTTTCTACGACATTATGATCTACTCTAACGAGAACTAATTTATCATTTAAATTGGCATTTTGGATAACTGATAATTTCATAACACAAATGTTTTATGCAAAAATAAGAAAAATTAAGAAATTGTAAAAATTTTCATTTTTTTAAAGTTTTAATGACAACTTGTCTTATTATAATAATTAGGTACGTTTATTGTTATGCTTTTTCTTAAAAAAAATTTATTTATGAAAAAAGGTTTTATTGATGTAAAAAGTGATAACATTTTCCCTATTATTAAAAAATTTTTATATAGCGATACTGATATTTTTCTACGTGAATTGGTTTCTAATGCTGTGGACGCTACTACTAAATTATCTAAACTTGTCTCTCTTAGAAAAATCGAACTTGAATTAGGTGATTTAACTATTAAAGTCGTTCATGATGCTGATAATAAAATAATTAAAGTTATTGATAGAGGTGTTGGTATGACTGCTGATGAAGTAGAAAAATATATTGCTCAAATTGCTTTTAGCGGCGCTCAGGACTTCATTCAGCAATATCTTCAAAATCAAGAATCAAAAGATAATTTTATTGGACATTTCGGATTAGGTTTTTATTCTGCTTTTATGGTAGCAGATAAGGTAGAAATATTTACTAAATCATACTTGCCAGATGCTTCTGGTGTACACTGGATTTGTGAAGGATCTACAGAATACACAATAGAAGATATTGATTTGTCAGATCGTGGTACTACTGTTGTTTTGCACCTAAGTGACGATGCTCTAGAATATAACGATGAATATCGAATTTTAAATATTTTGAAAAAATATTGTCGTTTTCTTCCTTATCCTATCGAATTTGGAACTGAGAAAAAAAATATAGGTTCAAAAGAAAAGCCCGAATTTGTTGATGTACCACGCATTATTAATGATACTGAACCTATATGGAAAAAGAACATTAAAGATTTGAAAGATGAGGATTATATTGATTTTTATAGAAAATTATATCCTTATTCTATCGATAAACCTTTATTTTGGATTCATTTAAATGTAGATTATCCATTTACTCTTAATGGCATTTTATATTTCCCTGAAATACGTAATTCTTTTGAACCTCAGAGAGATAGAATACAATTATATTGCAATCAAGTATTTGTTACGGATAATTTAGAAGATATTGTACCCGATTTTTTAATGCTTCTGCAAGGAGTAATCGATACACCAGATATACCGCTTAATGTTAGTCGTAGCTCTCTGCAAACTGATGCTAATGTACGCAAAATAAAAAATCATATTACCAAACGAGTAGCTGACACATTAGAAGAAATGTTTAAAAATAATAGAGCAGATTTTGAAAATAAGTGGCATGCTTTACGCGATTTTGTTAGATTTGGAATCATGACACATCAAGAGTTTGGTCAGAAAGCAATTAATTTCACTTTATTCGAAGATGTTAATCATAAATTTTATACTTTAGATGAATTAAAAAATAATATTAAAGATATTCAAACAGATAAAAATAATAAAATCGTTATTTTATACACTACTGATCCAGTATCTCAACATTCATATATTAAACCTGCCCTAGACAAAGGATACACTATTGTTATAATGGATTCCATTCTAGATAGCCATTTCATTGATTACCTTGATAATCAAAATGAAGATATTTCTTTTAAAAGAATAGATTCTGATACTTTAGATAAATTAATTGATAAAACTGATAATAAATCTGATAATATAGATAAACAAAAAGAAGAGGAAATTAAAAATTTATTTGAAAATCTGGTCCCAAATGATTTAAATAATGTAAATATTGAACTTACTATACGTAATATGCCCGATGAAGATTTACCAATTATTTTGGTACAACCAGAAATAATAAGAAGATTTAGAGAAATGGCTGCGTTTGGTGGTATGGAATATGCTCAAGGCCTTAAAAAAGAATATTCAATGATTATAAATACGGCTCATCCTGTGATTAATGAAATTGTCAATGACAATAATATGGAAAATAAAACTAAAAAAGCAAAACACTTGATTAATCTTGCTCTAATATCTCAAAATCTTTTGGATGGTGAGAAATTAACTGATTTTATAAAACAAAGCATAGACATTATATATCAGCAAAACAATTAATTTTAATATTAGATTAATGCAATTAAAATAAAAGTTTTGCAGAAAATATTTCTTATAATTTTTAAAGTTCTATAACGTTTTATATGGGTAAAGATTAAAAAATGAATTATTTTATTGAAGAAATAAGGTTTATTAAAAGTTGCATTAATTACTTGAATTTAATAACTTATTACTTATTACCTATCACCTATTCACCCCGTCTCCCCGTCTCCCCGTCTCCCCATCTCCCCGTCTCCCCATCACTAATCAACTAATCAACTTATAAATTTCTCAACTCATTAAAAAAAATACTTGTATTTTAACATTTAAAAAATTCAAAAAATAAAAATGCATAAAATATTACATATCAATGAAATAGTAATTATTTAATACAAATATACAATGAAAAAAATGAAAAAATTTCAAAAAGTTATAAAAAATTTTAAAAAATATTTTGTCAATTAAATAATAATATATAATTTTGCAAACTAATTTTAAAAAAACATAACAAACAATATGCCAACAATACAACAGTTGATAAGAAAAGGGAGGAAAGCTAAGAGAAGGACTAGTAAGAGTCCAGCTCTTACTAGTTGTCCTCAACGAAGAGGTGTTTGTACTCGTGTTTACACAACTACACCTAAGAAACCTAATTCAGCTTTGAGAAAGGTTGCTAAAGTAAGGTTAACAAATGGATATGAAGTGATAGCATATATTCCAGGAGAAGGTCATAATCTTCAAGAACATAGTATTGTTTTAGTAAGAGGTGGTCGTGTAAAAGATTTACCAGGAGTACGTTATCATATAGTACGTGGGGCATTAGATACTGCTGGCGTAGAAAAAAGAAAACAAGGTAGAAGTAAATATGGTGCTAAACGACCAATACAAAAACAAAATTAATTAACAATGAGAAAAGCAAAAGCAAAACAGAGAATTATATTGCCAGATCCTAAATATCAGGATGAAGTTGTGGCTAAATTTGTTAATAATTTAATGCTTCAAGGGAAAAAAGAAACTGCTTATAAAATCTTTTATGATGCTATAGATATTGTAACTAAAAGAACCAACGAAGATGGTCTAGAGACTTTCAAAAAAGCCCTTGAAAACGTTTCACCTCAGATAGAAGTTCGCAGTCGTCGTATCGGCGGAGCTACTTTTCAAATACCTACCGAGATTAGACCAGATAGAAAAATGAGCATAGGTATGAAAAATCTTATTTTGTATGCTCGTAAACGTGGTGATAAAGGGATGGCTGCTAAATTAGCTAATGAAATTATCGCTGCTAGCAAGGGTGAAGGTAATGCTTATAAACGTAAAGAAGAAATTCATAGAATGGCTGATGCTAATAAAGCATTTGCACATTTTAGATTTTAATAAATATTTTTGATCACCATGAAAGATTTAACCCCATTAAGAAATATAGGCATAATCGCTCACATAGATGCTGGTAAAACTACCACTACTGAGCGTATATTGTATTATACAAGGGTTAATTATTCTATTGGTGAAGTAGATGATGGAACTGCTACCACTGATTGGATGCCACAGGAACAAGAACGTGGCATCACTATTACTTCTGCAGCTACTACTGTTCATTGGAATCTTAATGATAATGATTATCAAATTAATATCATAGATACTCCTGGTCATGTAGACTTTACTGTAGAGGTAGAACGTTCTCTACGTGTACTAGATGGCAGTATAGTAATTTTTTGTGGCGTAGCAGGTGTACAACCACAATCAGAAACAGTTTGGCGTCAAGCAGATAAATATCGCGTTCCTCGTATTTGTTATATTAATAAATTAGATAGAGCAGGAGCCGATTTCTTTAAAGCTATTCAACAAATCAAAGATAAATTAGGTGCTACTCCAGTACCTATTCAATTACCTATTTTCGAAAATGATACTTTCGATGGCATAATAGATTTGATTTCTTTGAAAGCTATTTATTGGGATTTGAATAACTATCCTGATGGATCAGTTTATACATATAAAGATATTCCAGAAAATCTAAAATCACTAACTGATGAATATAGATCTAATTTATTGGAAACAATTTCAGAATTAGATGATGATATAATGTCAAAATTCTTTAATGATCCTAATTCTATTACTAATGAGGAAATAATAAAAAATCTAAGAAAAGGGACTTTATCTCTTAAATTCACTCCAGTGTTATGTGGGTCTTCTTTACAAAACATTGGTGTACAACCATTGATAGATGCAGTTATTAATTATTTGCCATCTCCTGCTGATATAGGCATAGTAGAAGGTATCAATCCTAAAACTGGCGAGAAAATAGTTAGAAAAATATCTGATGATGAACCTTTGAGTGCTTTGATTTTTAAAGTAATGAATGATCCTTATGTAGGACGTATAGCTTTTACTAGATTGTATAGTGGCGTCATTTCTCAAGGAGATATGTTGTATAATTCTAGATTAGATAAAAAAGAACGTGCAGCTCGACTATTTCATATACATGCTAATAAGCAAATTAAAATAGATTCTTTTTCTGCGGGAGATATAGCAGCTATAGTAGGATTAAAAGATTCTACTACTGGTGATACACTGTGTGATAGTGCTCATCCAATTGCTTTCGAATCCATCCATTTCCCAGACCCAGTGATATCTATAGCTATTGAAGCTAAATATCAAAAAGATATTGCTAAAATGGTAGAATCATTGCAAAAAATAGCTGATGAGGATCCATCACTTTGGATTAAAACTGATGAAGAAACAGGACAAATCATACTTAATGGAATGGGAGAATTACATTTAGATATAGTTGCTGATAGGCTAGCTCGTGAGTATAATATTGAATGTAATTTAGGTAGACCACAGGTTAATTATCGGGAAGGTATAATAGGCAAAACAACACACAGAGAGATTTATAAAAAACAATTTGGTGGCAAAGGCAAATATGCTGAGTTAGAGTTTGAATTGTCTGGTGAACCTTTTGATAATGTAGGATTAAATTTCGAAAATCAGATAGGTAAAGCAGTATCTAAAGATATTATTTCTGCTATTGAAAAAGGATTTCGCTCAGCTATGCAAAATGGAGTCATAGCTGGATATAATGTGCTGAATGCTCATGTTAGATTATTAGATGTAGTTACTCATCCTGTAGATAGTGATGCTTTATCATTTGAGATAGCAGCAAGTATTGCTTTTAAAGAGGCTTGTAAAAAATTAAAAATTGTTTTACTAGAGCCTATTATGAGGTTAGAGATTATTTCCCCTATAGAATATATTGGAGATATAACTAGTGATATTACTCGAAAAAGAGGAGAAATATTAAATATAGAAGGTGAAGATGTTTATCAAGTGATTAGAGCAGAGGCACCATTAGCTGAATTATTCGGTTATGTGACTATTCTTAGAAGTTTGAGTAGTGGAAGAGCTTCAGTAAATATGGAGTTTAAACGCTATGCTGTTTGCCCTGATCCTATAGCCGAAGAAGTAATTTTTAAAACTAAAGGTATTAAAGTGAATTTTTAAAAAATAAAATATTGTGAATAGAATAAGAATTAAATTAAAGTCTTACGATTATTATCTGATAGACAAGTCTGCAGAAAAGATCATAAAATCTGTGAAGGCGACAAAAGCAGTCATCAATGGACCTATTCCATTGCCTACAGAAAAAAAGATTTTTACAGTTAATCGTTCTACTTTTGTGCATAAAGAGTCTCGTGAACAGTTTCAACTAGCTACTCATAAGAGATTGATAGATATTTATTTTACTAATCAATCTACTATAGATGAGTTAATGAAATTGGAGCTACCACGTGGAGTAGAAATAGAAATTAAAGTTTAAACCAGGAGGTGATAATATGTCTGGATTGATAGGTAAAAAAATTGGAATGACTAGTGTCTATGATCAAGATGGTAAACGCATCGGCGTTACCATTATAGAAGCTGGACCTTGTGTAGTAACTCAAATAAAAACTAAAGAAACTGATGGCTATGACGCTATTCAATTAGCATACGATGAAATCGAAGAGAGAAAAGCTACTAAACCATTGTTAGGACATTTTAAACATGCAGGTACTACACCTAAAAGAATATTAAAAGAATTTACACGTTTCGAAGAAGGCCATCAAAAAAAATTAGGCGATATTCTGACACCAGATAGTGTATTCGTTGAAGGTGAATATATTGATGTAGTGGGTATCACAAAAGGCAAAGGCTTTCAAGGTGTTGTTAAACGTCATGGATTTAGTGGCGTAGGCGGGCAAACTCACGGTCAACATAATAGGCAACGTCACCCAGGTTCTATTGGTGCTAGCTCGTACCCTTCTAGAGTAATGAAAGGTACTAGAATGGCAGGTAGAGATGGTGGCAAAAGAGTTAAAATGATAAACTTGCAAATTATTAAAATTATCCCAGAGAAAAATTTGGTATTAGTTAAAGGTGCAGTTCCTGGTTCAGTAGGTTCATATTTAAAACTAGAAAGATGGAAGTAAAAGTATTAAAACAAGATGGTACAGAAACATCTCGCTCTATAGAATTAAAAGACGAGATTTTTAATATACAGCCTAATGATCATGCTATTTGGCTAGATGTTAAACGTATTCAAGCTAATAAACGTAGAGGATTAGCAAGTACTAAAGAACGTAGTCAGTTGAGTGGAAGTACACGTAAATTATACCGCCAAAAAGGTACGGGTCGCGCTCGTAGAGGTGATATTAAAAGTCCTTTATTACATGGAGGAGCTACTGTTTTCGGCCCTCATCCTAGAGATTATTCTATTAAAGTGAATAAAAAAGTACAAGTCCTAGCTCGTAAAAGCGCTCTAACCTATAAAGCTAAAAATAACCAAATCATGGTTATTGAGGATCTGATTATTGATGATATTAAAACTAAAAATTTTAAACAAATTTTGGATAATCTAAAAATTACTGATAAAAAAACTTTATTTTTAGTAGATAAGATTAATGAATCTGTTGTTTTATCTGCTAGAAATTTACCTAAAGTGAAAATTATGTTAGCTTCTAAATTAAATACCTATGATGTGTTAAATGCAAATTGTTTAATATTTAATGAAGCTAGCCTACCTATAATAGAAAATATTTTATTAAGATTTCAAAAAGCATAGTTATTATGGAACCTAAAGATGTAATAATAAAACCTCATATTACTGAAAAAGCTACTCAGCAAACAGAGAAGTTTAGTAATAGATATACTTTTATAGTAAATCCTAAAGCTACTAAATATGATATTAAAAAAGCAGTAGAATGGCTTTATAATGTGAAAGTAGAAAAAGTGAATACTGCTAATTTTCAAGGCAAAAAGAAGCTGAGAGGTACACGTACGGGATGGATAGAAGGTCGTACACCTGCTTTTAAAAAAGCTACTGTGTTTTTGAAAGAAGGTTATTCAATAGATTTTTATAGTAATATTTAAAAGATTGTAAATAATGGGATTAAGAAAATTTAAACCAGTAACACCAGGATTACGTTTTAAAGTTATAAATGATTTCTCTGAAATCACTACTGATAAACCTGAAAAAAGTTTATTAGTACCTATTAAAAAAACTGGTGGTCGTAATAATGAAGGTCATAGAACTATTAGATATCGAGGTGGTGGTCATAAAAGAATGTACCGCATAATAGATTTCAAAAGAGATAAAGATGGTATTCCTGCTGTAGTGAAATCTATTGAATATGACCCTAATCGTAGTGCTAGAATAGCTTTATTAGCATATAAAGATGGAGAAAAAAGATATATTATTGCTCCTCATGGACTAAAAGTAGGGCAAACTATTATTTCAGGTAAAAATGTACCTCCCGAAATAGGAAATTGCTTGTATCTGAGTGATATCCCTTTGGGATCTTTGATACATAATATTGAAATGTTCCCTAATCAAGGTGCTAAGATAGCTAGAAGTGCAGGATCATATGCACAGCTTTTATCACGTGATAATAAATATGCTGTTATTAAAATGCCTAGTGGCGAAACTAGATTGGTACCAGTTAATTGTAAGGCAACTATAGGAATGTGTTCAAATACTGAACATGGCTTGATAAAACATGGTAAAGCAGGCCGTAGACGTTGGTTAGGACGTAAACCTAGAACTCGTGGTGTAGCTATGAACCCAGTTGATCACCCAATGGGTGGTGGTGAAGGTAAAGCTTCAGGTGGTCATCCTCGTAGTCGTAATGGCATTTATGCTAAAGGTTACAAAACTCGTAAGAAAAATAAAACAACGAATAAATTTATCATTGAACGTAGAAAAAAATAAAAGAAATATATGAGTCGCTCATTAAAAAAAGGACCTTACGTACATTATAAGCTTGAAAAAAAAGTTTTAAATATGCAAGCTGCATCAAAAAAGCAAGTTATTAAAACTTATTCAAGAGCTTCAATGATTACTCCAGACTTTGTAGGTCTGACTATAGCAGTGCATAATGGTAAAACATTTATTCCAGTTTATGTTACTGAAAATATGGTAGGTCATAAATTAGGTGAATTTGCGCCTACACGAATATTTCGTGGTCATGCAGGTAATAGAAAAGAAGATAAAAGAAAATAATTTTTTAAATTATTGCTATGGGAAAAAGAAAAAGATTAATGGCAGAAGCTATAAAAGAGAAAAAAAGCAAAACATATTTTGCTAAACTCAATAAATGCCCTGTATCAGCTAGAAAAATGCGTCCAGTAGCTAATCTAGTGAGAGGTAAATCTGTTGAGGATGCTCTTGTTATTTTAAAAACTACTCCTAAAAAAGGCGCTAGATTTTTATATAAATTGTTACTTCATAATATTGATAACTATAAACAAAAATCAAAATCTGGTCTTAGAATAGAAGAAGCCCAGTTATACGTGAAAACGATTATGGTAAATCAAGGGCCAGCTCTCAAAAGATTTATACCTGCGCCTCGTGGTAGTGCTAATCCTATTAGAAAGGAATCTTGCCATGTCTATATGGAAATAGGAAGTAAAGCAGAAGAAATGAATATTAAAGTAAATGATAAAGTCGAACAATCTAATAATACGGAGGAATAATGGGACAAAAAACAAATCCAATTTCTAATAGATTAGGCATTACCCGCACATGGGATTCTATATGGTATGGCGGAAAAAATTATTCAGAAAAACTTGCTGAAGATATAAAAATTCGTAGTTATCTGAATTCTAGATTAGAAAAAGCTCAATTATCTCGTATAATTATTGAAAGAACTATAAAATTCATTAGTATTACTATTTATGCAGCTCGTCCAGGTATGATTATTGGAGCAAAGGGTAGTGAAGCAGATAAATTAAAAGAAGAGCTTAAAAGACTGACAAATAAAGATATTCAAATTTATATTCATGAAGTTAAAAGACCTGAATTAGATGCTACAATTATAGCAAAAAATATTGCTAAACAGATAGAAGGTCGTGTAACTTATAGAAGAGCTATTAAAACAGCAATAGCAAATGCTATTAGAGCAGGTGCCGAAGGTATTAAGGTGTCTATTTCTGGACGTATTGGTGGTGCTGAAATGGCTAGAAAAGAAGAATTTAAAGAAGGACAAATCCCTTTGCATACTTTTAGAGCAGATATTGATTATGCTTTAGGAGAAGCTCAAACAGTTTATGGTAAATTAGGTATTAAAGTATGGGTGTGTAGAGGCATGATGTATCATAAACCAGATTTTTATGGTTTAGAAACTACCAATAACAAGAGAAATAACCCTACAAACCGTTCTAGACGTTCTCCACGTAGAAAAAAATAATTATTAATTAATTTAAAAAATTTTTTTAAAAATGTTACAGCCAAAGAAAACTAAATATAGAAAAGCCCAGAAGGGTAAAATGAAAGGCAATGCTAATAGAGGTACTCAATTGGCATTTGGATCTTTTGGTTTGAAAACCCTAGAATCTGCTTGGATTACAGCTCGTCAAATAGAAGCTGCCCGTCAAGCAGCTACTCGTTATATGAAACGTGAAGGGCAACTTTGGATTAGAATTTTCCCCGATAAACCTGTGACTAAAAAACCTAATGAGGTACGTATGGGTAAAGGTAAAGGTAATCCTGAATATTTTGTTGCTCCAGTTTTACCTGGTAGAATCTTGTTTGAGGTTGAGGGAGTACCTCTCGATATCGCTAAAGAAGCTATGCGTTTAGCAGCTCAGAAATTACCTGTGAAAACTAAGTTCATTATAAGTAGAGATTTTGTAGAATAAATTAAAATTAGGAGATAGATTTTATGGAAATAACCGTAATTAGAGAGTTATCGACAAAAGAGTTAAAAGAAAGACTCGATGAGCTAAAATTAGAATATGCTAAATTAAAAATGGGCCATGCTATTTCTCCTGTAGATAATACTGCAAGATTTAGAGAAATCAGAAAAGACATTGCTCGTATTCTAACGGTACTAACTGAACGTGAAAATAATGAAAAACAAGCAAATATTAATAAATCCAAATAATAATGGAAAAGGTTAAAAAAGAAAATAGGAAAGAACGCATTGGCATCGTCGTGAGTAATAAAATGAATAAGTCAGTTGTGGTACGTGTAAACTATCAAAAGATGGACCCTTTGTATAAAAAATATGTTAAAAAAGTTAGCAAATTTATGGCTCATGATGAAAATAATGAATGTGGTATAGGTGACAAAGTGCGTATAGTAGAAACTAGACCTTTAAGCAAAAATAAACATTGGAGAGTAGTCGAAATCATTGAAAAGAGTAAATAATTATGATACAACAAGAAAGTCGCTTAAAAGTTGCGGATAATAGTGGTGCAAAAGAAGTTTTGTGTATCCGCGTCCTTGGTAGTACAGGCAAAAGATATGCTACTGTAGGAGATAAAATTATAGTTACTGTGAAAAAAGCTATCCCTTCTGGTAATATAAAAAAAGGTACTGTTACTAAAGCAGTTATCGTTCGCACTAAAAAAGAAATTAAAAGAGCGGATGGGTCTTATATAAGATTTGATGATAATGCATGTGTTTTGCTCACTCCTAATGACGAAATTCGTGCTACTCGTATATTTGGTCCAGTACCTCGTGAGCTCAGAGATAAACAATATATGAAAATCGTTTCTCTAGCTCCAGAAGTTATTTAATTATGTTTTTAATTTGTAAATATATATTTAATTATGGCTAAAACCAAAAACAAAAAACCTGAAAAAAAGGTTAAAGTAAAAATAAAAAAAGGTGATCAAGTGCGCGTGATAGCTGGTGATGATAAAGGCGCTGAGGGTAGAGTACTTATGGTTTTACCTAAAGAAAATCGTGTTATTGTAGAAGGTGTTAATATTGTTATTAAACATTCTAAACCTTCTGCTGCACATCCTCAAGGTGGAAGAATCGAACAAGAAGCTCCTATTGATATTTCTAATGTTATGTTATTAGTAGGTAATACTCCTACACGCATCGGCAGAAAACGTGATGAAAATGGTAAATTAGTTAGATTTGCTAAAAAAACAGGGGAGGTAATTAAATGACAACAACTACTTATATTCCTAGGTTAAAGAAAAAATATTATGATGATGTAGTGCCTGCAATGATGAAAGAGTTTGAATATAAAAACATTATGCAGGTACCTAAAATTGAAAAAATAGT
>Ga0209537_1001482_pt1 | contig 26336 bp, 17 predicted proteins | sample BioPla4DNA1_FD_187698 | JGI IMG/M metagenome (GOLD analysis project Ga0209537, IMG submission 187698) | Biogas fermentation microbial communities from Germany - Plant 4 DNA1 (SPAdes) (version 2) | ecosystem: Engineered > Bioreactor > Anaerobic > Digestate | place: Bielefeld, North... | reverse complement strand
AAGTTGAGTAAAAAAGGAGGAGGTTTTATGTATCAAGGAGGTTTCTTGCTGAAGAATAGGTTTAAGAGCGGGTTAGTTTTGCTTGTTTGTCTGGCTATTGCAGGGTTGTTTTTTGGATGCAGCAAAGAGAAACAACAAGCAGCTACAGATGTAATCACCATCAAAACTTGGAACAAGCCAGCACCAGGAGATCCGTCGATAGAGCTGCGCGAACAGTTAATTAAAAAATTTGAGGAACAAAATCCTGGGATCAAAGTTGTGGATGAATACAGGGGCGCAGGTGTGGATTATCGCCGCGACTTCCTTACAGCTATGCGGGGTGGGGAAGGTCCTGACCTGTGGCTGGCTCCTACCATGGATGTGCCTACATACATTGCAGAAGGTTTGACAGCTGATATTACAGAGTTTGTTAATAAATGGAGTAATAAGGACAAGGTTTATCCAACCCTTTGGGAGGGAATTGAAAGCGACGGAAAGTATTACGGTGTTCCTAATGGTTCGTACGTGATGACGCTATTTTACCGCAAAGACCTGTTCGAACAGGCAGGATTGGACCCGAACCAGCCGCCAAAAAATTGGGATGAGCTGGTGGAATATGCCAAACGGCTGACAGAGCCTTCGAAACCTCAATTTGGTTTTGGCCTTTTAGGTATGGATTGGTGCGCTTGGCACTGGATGAATTTCGTTTGGCAGGCTGGCGGAGAGATGGTTGTCCAAGAGGAAGATGGCAGCTGGAAAGCAGCTTTTGATAGCCCAGCTGGAGAACAGGCGTTAGCCTTTTATCACGATTTAAGGTGGAAACATGGTGTTGTGCAGGCTGATGTTTTGGCAGCATATGACGATCTGATTCGGGATTTTGCAACTGGCCGCATTGCCATGATGTTTTTTGCGCCTGAAATGTATCAGCAGATGCGCAGAAAATACGGTATGAAGGCGGAAGTGCTGGGCATTGCTCCTCTGCCTGCCGGACCTACGGGAATAAAGGCTGCACAAATGGGAGGCAACTCCTGGATAATTAATCCCAATAAGCCGAAAAAGGTCCAAGAGGCAGCCTGGAAGTTAATTGAATTTTTGCTCGACGAAGAAAGCATTATCGAAACTTGGAAATTTAACGAGGAACATGACCTTTTAACTCCAGCGAACTCAATTTACCAGGATCTTAATCAAGCAGATTATGTGAAAATACCAAGCGATTGGTCTGAGGCAATGGGAGAAGGAATTAAGTTTGGGCGCCCTGAACCTAATTCCCCCAAATGGGATCAAGTTAAACAGTATTTAGTCACGCCTATTCAGACCACACTTACCAACAAGAACGCAACGAATTATAAAAAGCTGCTTGCTGATTGTGCGCGGAAAGTAAATGTGGAGCTCTTTGGACAAAAGCAATAGGGGGAAAATTCGGTGAAGAAAAAGAGTGTCATTCTTCCGTGGCTCTTTATTATACCCGCACTGGTTGCATATGGCCTATTTAAATATTTTCCGATTCTTCAAGCTGCATTTTTGAGTCTGCGCAGCAGCAGCGCTTTGGGAACTGGGAACTTTGTCGGCTTTGCTAATTACCTGCGGGCTTTTTCCGATGAACTGTTCCGCCGGGCGTGGTTTAACACTTTTTATTTCGTGGTCTTGAATCTTTTAATCAATTTTATCCCTCCTATTGTTCTCGCTATTTGCATCTCTGAAGTGAGGAAGGGTCAGTCCTTTTTCCGTACTGCCTTTTTTATTCCGTCTCTGACTCCGGCGATTGTGACCATGGTTCTGTGGAAGTGGATTTACAACCCCGACTATGGCTTGCTAAATTACCTTTTGGGCCTGTTCAAATTGCCGAAGCAGCTGTGGCTGAATGATCCAAAACTTGCCATGCTTTGTCTCGTCTTGCCAGGTCTTTGGGGAGCTGGCTACAACGCAGTTATTTATTTGGCCGCTCTGACTGGAATTCCACAAGAGTTATACGAAGCGGCTGCAATCGATGGAGCAACTGTCTGGCAGAGGATCACAAAAATCACCATTCCCAGGCTTCGTCCTGTGATTGTGACCATGTTCATCCTTGCTGTCATGGGAAGTTTTCAGGTGTTCAATCAGCCGTTTGTAATGACCGGCGGCGGACCGATGAATGCGACAAATGTCGTTTCGCTGCAGATTTATAATCAAGCCTTTGAGTTTATGGAATTTAACTATGCAGTTGCCCAGGCGATGATACTTTTTGCGGTACTGTTCGTTCTTACATGGCTCCAACTGCGGTTCGTAAAAGCAGATGTGGATTAATTTGCTTTCTAGGAGTCTGCTTATAAAGAGGTATAAATAGCACTCCTTAAGAAACCTAACAACATTTTTTTAAGCTTTACAACCAAATTTTTTTGATTTCTAGGGTTGACGGTCTTTTTTCACCCTGTATCTAGGGTCCTTATCATCTTTATTTCCCCCATTTTCCTAATTTTGAACACACGGTCCCCTCGGTATTGGTATGTAGTCTTTTGTATCATCTGCTCTTGAGCGTAGCGAAAACAATCAACTATATTAGTGCCTGTGCTAACAAGCATTTGCAGCATCTGGTTTTTCTCCATACCAAAAAATCTGGTCTGGCGACCACCGCGTCTTTTGTTTTGACATATGGTCCGTTCTACATGTCGCCGGCGACTATATTCTTCCTGTCTGTCTTCAGCATCTCTTTAGTATCTACTATTCCCGCAGGGCATCTACAGGTCACTTGCTCGGTGTCAATTTCAAATTCATCTTTGCTGAATCAACTATTCATGACGCTTGCAGGTGGTCCCTTGGCAATAAGCTCTATATTCTGCTTTCTTTATATGTTTAGACAACATTTGCCGGTGTTACTTTAATACCTACCAGGAAAGAACCATCTTTGCCTGAGGTGACGATGTGACTTTTATACCCATCGAATTTGTTAGCTGTATTCTTACGGCTGTGCCGCATATCAGGATCCGTTTTAGACAATAGTCGTTTCTTTTCAATAGGGTGTATGTATCTTGAGCAGCAGCTGCACCATATGTCAGGTAGGATTTAACAATCAGACCGTCTTTTTAGCCTTCTAAAGGCAGGATTTCGCGGTCGTTATTTATGGGATATAAAAACTTCTTAAAAAAAGGCTTCTGAAGCAGACTCTTAGAGGAGGTAGATAAATGTCCGTTGTAATAGGGACTGAGCGTAAGTCGCCAAAATACCGGATTTTTTACTCACTACTCATCATTGTCCTTTCCGTGGGCGTTATCATCCAAGTATTCCCTTTAATTTGGATGGTTGCATCTTCCGTTAAGGACAGCTCAGAGATTTTCCAAATGCCGCCGCGTCTATTTGCAAAAAATCCAAATTGGCACACGTATAAGGACGTTTTAAGCTTGCTTCCAGTGTCGCGTTATTTTCTAAACTCTATAATCAGGGTGGCGGGTGTAATCGCTCTGCAGGTGTCTACCAGTGCCCTTGCTGCTTATGCCCTCTCCCATTCCAACTTGCCTGGGAAAAAGGGGTTTTTGCTGTTTTTCCTTGGAACAATGATGATCCCTTTTGAAATCATTTTGATACCGACCTTCCTTTTACTCAAAAACATGGGGTTAATCAACACTTTTTGGGGCATTATACTTCCCTTTACTGCGTGGGGGTGGTCGCTCTTTCTGCTTAAAGGATTCTTTGACGGCATTCCAAAAGATCTGCTAGATGCAGCGAGAATTGATGGTGCATCCGAGTTTCACATTTTTGCCCGGATAATTGTACCGCTTTCGAAACCGGTTCTGGCAGTGGTAACCTTGATGACGTTTCTGTCTGTTTGGAACGATTTCCTCTTTCCGTTTGTAGTCGCTCCTCAAGAAAAAATGTGGGTTTTGATGGTAGCTGTTTTCAACATCCAAAATTCAGCAGTGGTACCGTGGAATCAAATCATGGCATTGTTAAGTCTTTGCACAATTCCACTGCTTTTGGTCTTTCTCTTCTGCCAAAGATATATAGTGGAAGGAATCACTATGACCGGCTTAAAGGGTTAGAACAGTCTCATTCACATGTGAGGGGGGATCCATTTGCAAAAACGTTTGTTGATTACTTTCATCTTTGTTGTTCTCTGCAGCCTGTTTACAGCAGCTGCGCGGGAACAACCCGTCATCATTGATGACTTTGATAGTCAAACTAAGGCATGGGAATTTAGGGTCGACAGACAGGCTCCAATTAAAGGAATAATTACCCTGCCTGACCTGGAAACGAAAATTGAAGGTATCGGTAGCATGCGAATCGACTATCAAGGTAAACCTGGAGCTGACGGAGGACCTTTGGGCGGTTGTTATGCTATTGTCTTTCCCGATCAGGATTGGTCCAGAGTAGAAAAAATCATTTTTTGGATCAAAGGAACCAGCAGCTCCGGCGGAAACTGGATAAACCTTTTTGTTGAGGGAGGCGGAGCAGGAGCCAAAGCAACTTCCTATTCACTAGGAGCAATAAACAACTATCAAAGTTGGCAGAAGATTGAGATACCAATTTCGGAATTAGATTTCCAGCCGCGGACTTTTGTCTACAGTATTCGTTTTTGGATAGGCGGAGTAAGTGAAGGTGATACTGGCACAGTTTGGATTGACTACCTTTCAACAATCGGTCTGGGTGTTCTTGAGTGCAAGGTGGTCGATGGTGAAACTGATTCCCTACCAGTTGCCAATGCTCAGGTTGAGCTGACAGGAGATTATAAAAATTATCTTGGGATCACAAACGAACAAGGCGAGGTTATGTTTGAAAATGTAGTTGCCGGCCAATACGACTATATTGTCCGGGCGCCTGGTTACGAAACCTTGCGGGGTAAAGTTTTCATACCAGAGGATGAAGCTGTGAGCATGTCCTTTCCAGTTCAGCCGCAAAGCCTTGATACAATAATGAACTTCAAGGTGACGCCAAAGATTGCACCACAGCTAGGTGGTCAGGCTAAAATTGAATACGCCCTTGCGTTGCCTGCAGATGTCAAAATAGAGCTTGTGGCAGGTGGAGTAGAGACAGCGATTTTTGAGGGCACACAGGCTGCAGGTGAGTATTCCCTACTGTGGGACGGCCGCATTGGCGGAGGGTTTTGTGAGCCTGGCCAGTACCAAATAAAGATAACAGCGGCCCGCGGCGAGAAAAAGGATGAAAAATCAGCACCACTGGAAGTTGGCACAGCCGGACCGCGCTTTGCCTTTTCACCACTAATTAAGCCACTTGAAATAAACTTGAGCTTAGATGAGATGTCCCATGTAGAGTTCCAGGTAACTAATCTTCGGGGGCAAAAGGTTTATGAATTTGATTACGGCAACCGCAGTGGAGTAGTCAAGCTTATTTGGGATGGGAAAGCTGAAGGTGAAGTCCTCCCTGAAGGAACCTACAGATACTCGGTGATCGTAACGCCCATTTCAGGAGAAGGGTCTTTAGCTTATCAAGGAGATATTCTACTGGACCAAACACCGCCGAAAAGACCTATCTTGCTTCTTCCCACAGAGGGATATGAGGCAACTTCAATCGGTCCTGTGGAATTGAAGTGGCAGTCAAATGAAGTGAGCTCAAGCATTCTCCGCTACGGCCAGACCAGTGACTTGAGGGATGCTGTGGAGCTGGTGGTGCCAGGGGACAGCGCCAAATTAGAGCTGCAGGCAGGATCTTATTGGTACTGGCAGGTTATCGTCCTGGATGAAGCTGGGAACATGTCAGAGCCTTCTTCAATTGGCTCTTTCAAGGTATCACCGACTAGTACAAATAAACCAGGAATTGAATTTTTAGGCGTGATGCCAAATCCCTTCAGTCCTAACGGCGATGGGTATAGGGATGAAGCTATCATAAGTTATAAAAATCTCCGTCCAGCAGAAGTAACAGTAAAAATCCGTAATTTAGCCGGACAGCTCGTTTGGACTAATACATCTTTCCAGTTGGCTGGAGATCAATTTATCGCATGGGATGGCCGCGATCTGAAAGGCAGATTGGTTCACACCGGACTTTATCTGCTTGAAATTGAAGCCAAGGCTGAGGGAGGATGGCCTCCAGCTAGAGCCCGTGCTGTGGTTAATATAATAAGATAAATCAAGGAGGTTAAGGTCTATGGTTAAATTTAAGAGGTTTGCAATTATCGGCTGCTTGATTTTACTCTTTTCCTCAATGAATTTATCTGCTCAGGAAAGTTCTTTTGCCGGGATGTTCTCACCAATAGGGGTAGGCGCTGGACCTTTGGCCTTAGGCAGTGCTTATAGTGCAGTAGCTGCCGACACTTTTGCCCTGTACTGGAATCCTGCAGGCTTGGTAAAAGCGACAGAAACAAAAGTTGGGGGCATGGCTGCTGATCTTTACGGACAGGGAATTATGCGTTATGACTTGGCACTGACAGTATCTGGTTTGCCTTTTCAATTGGGAGCTTATAAATCTGCCCTTACAACCAAACCGGAACTAAATCTTCCTTATCGTGAGGATGTGTTTGCTGTAGGGGTGGCAAAAAAAGTTTACCGTGATGCAGATCGCGATCTAGCTGTTGGCGGAACGATTAAATATTTCAGTTTGGATGCCGGGTCAGAGTCTCTCAATACCAAACGTAGAGGTTTAGGTCTTGACCTTGGTTTGTTGGGCAGCTATGGACGCTTCACCGGTTCAATTGTGCTTGCAAATATTTTTGCTAGCGTAAAAGGCAACATTATTGAGGATGGAGAAGAACGCAGTTCCACGGAAGCGGTGCCCGCTAACTTAACCATTGGCGCCAGCTATCAGCCAGCAAACGATTTAACCTTAGTGTTAGATATTTTGCCTCAGTCAGGGCAAATCCGTTTGGGTGCAGAAAAGATGTTGTCTAAACAATTAGCACTCAGAGGCGGCTGGAATGGTCACTTTACTGCTGGTTTTGGCCTGCAGATGGGCGGTCTTGTGGTTGATTATGCCTTTGTCATGGAACAGGTGTTGCCTTCGCAAAGGGTGTCAGTGCAGTACAGTTTTTAGCTAGATGTTTTGAGGAAGGAGGGGGAGTGGATGGAGGAAAAGTCAATGTTTTTTAAGTTGCTCCTCGTCTTGTTTTGCTTGCTGGCTCCTTTGCAGGCTCAGGATAAACATGAAGTGATGCTGCAGGAGCTTGAAGCAAAAATAGAAGATTTGGAAAACCGGGTTTGGAATTTTAACCAGGGTATTTTAGAAATGGGCAAACAAATTCCAGATGCAAGTGGCATGAGCTTTTGGAGCACTTCAAATACCAGACTTCTGATAGATGAAAATAGCGAAGAACTGCGTGGCAGTAACGGACTGCGCATCTATAACGCAACGCGCTTTTCGGCCAATATAGATCCACAAACTACAGCGAGGCTCGGTTTGTTTCTGCAAAAGGGATTTGGCAGCCAGAGGGCATTTAGTGCGGTTTCCTCGATCGAAGCCGGATTAGAAACAGCTGTTAAACTAGGCAATAATTCTTGGCAGTTTTCAGTAGGTCACTTCACTTCGGAAATGACACCCCTGACTCTTAGCAAATTATACCGGCAGCAAGACTTGGAAAAGGACCTCACAATTCTGCGCGGCGTGAAGGCAAGTTCAACGCTGGAGAATCTGAATTTCACAACCTTCGTTGCAAAAATGAGAGATGGTGCCGGTCAAAGGCCCGATCAATACCTTTTTGCAGTGGAAACGGAAACGGAGCTTTTTCCTAGAATACCCCTTAAGCTATACCATTGGCAGCTCATTGATGATAAATATTCTGATCCCATAGGAAGCCTGCTCACAACGGAAGCCACTACTAGTTTAGTATACCGCTATCCTCTGCAAATTCTAAGTTTTTCTATTCCAATTACCGGTGAGCTGGCCACTTACGTGAAGGATGATGACCTTTTAGACAGTTTGGACCCAGTTCGCGATTATGCGCTTAGAGTGGAAGGGCAGTTTCCATTGCGTATCCGCAGCAGAGGCAGGTGGCGAATTCAGCCGTTAAACTTTACCTATCACAGAATTGGTAGCAAGTTCAATTCTGGAGGGCTATCTGCTGTACGGGATTGGGAGGAAGATTTCATCCTAGACTACGAGGAGAATCCCTATGAGTTGGAATTCATCCGCAACTTTCAGGCGCTGAAAATTAATCTCCCTGATTTGAGGTTGATGGATGGACTCAACTTGCAAATGAAATACAATCATTATACTGAGCTGAAGCCGAAGATAGCGGGGCAGGGAAGAATTTATAAAAGCCTGTCATCCCGTGTTGTCTACAGCTCCTGGAGTATTCCTCTGGCTTTTGAGGGAATCTATGAAAACTACTTTTCAGGCCGTAAGGGCACTGATGCCGCAGTGGTCAACAGCTGGGGTGGACTTTATTGTTCCAAGGATTTGAGTGCTGGAACGAGGCTGAGAATTGGTAGTGAATTGTGGCAGACCCTGTTCCATGGGGAGTTAACGAGAAGAGAGCTGAGACCACTTATTGGTTTGTCCCGGGGATTGGGTGATACCACGGTTGAATTGAGCTTTCAACCAGTTACGGGAATGGATTCATACGGTCAGCTTTGGCGGGCAGAGGTGAGAAGCACTATTGGCCCGAGAACTTCTTTTAACTTTAGATATAAAGGGAGTTTTCGTGGCGAGAAATATGAACAGTATTTCCTACTGACATACAATACAAGTTATTGACAGGGGGGAGCGCGGTGTTCAAGAAACCATTTTTATATATCTTTCTTGTGTTTGGACTTACTCTGCTTAATTTTGCAGCAGCAGAGTCTTCTCTGGAAACTCGCCTTTTGGAAGCAAACCAGCGCCTGGATGAGATATATCGCTCTTTAGAAGAAGCAGAAGCAAATCAATCCTTGTTAGGGTTACGGTTGGAAAAGGCGGTAGTAACAGGGAAAAACATATTCCGCATCAGCACCTACCGAAGCAGTGGTGCAGGCGAACAGGCAATAGCCTTTGACGGTTATCCTTTTTGGTTTGATCCAGTCCAAGACAGGGTTCAAACCAACGGAAACAAGGCAAATAATTTATTTCAAATGAATATCTATGGCAGAGCTGCAGCCGGTTACGAATTGAATGCTCGTTTGGACGTCAGCAATGTTTGGCCTTCAACAGGAGGGACAGTTTCTGCCGGCCCGATTTTTGCTAAAGCTCAAAGGGGCAATACAACTATTATAGTGGGAAATTACCATTCCCAAATTACCCCCTTCACCCTTTACTATCCTGTTCTCCAGCGGCCATATGAAGGTGAGCTTTGGCAGCTGCTCCGCGCTAGAAGAACAGCTGAGATAGGCTTGGAAGGACAAGCAAGGGAACTGCAGGGCGTGAAAGTGGACTACCGGTCTGGCCTTTTTTCCCTTTCACCTCAAGCTGCAGTGATCCGGACACATGAAGATGGCTATCCTTTCTATCGCTACTTGTTTGCCCTCCAAGGAGGTTTTGAGTTAAGTCCCTTCAGTCAGGTAGGACTAAATTACCTGCGGATTGTGGACGATCTGAGAACAGGCCTTTTGTCCAACAAGCCTGCTGCCAACTCAGTTATCTCAATGGATTTTTCCGGTGAAGTGAGGCGTGGCTTGAGCGTAGCAGGCGAGATTGCCCAAAGCACATACTCAAAAGATTACGGAACCATCATGCATTTAGAAGGAGCTGCCAAACACCTGCGGATTAGGCAGCAGTTTGCAAACGTGACGCTGGGCTATGATTTCAGCCATGTTACTCCTGATTTTTACAATCCGGCAGCCCAGTCCCGGGATAGAACCTTGGCTTCGGGCGCTCAATTTGGAACAGAAGGGGCACTAACCCTAGAAGGTTTTTCCTTACAAGATGCTGTATGGGAGTGGATGCCTTTTGGCCCTGCAACACCTAACCGGAAGAGCAAACTCTGGAGTGTTCAGATAAATAACATTTTTGGTTCCCTGGCCTTCCATCACGGTAGTGGAGAGGAACTGAGCCCGACTGATGCTATTGGAAACTTAAGCTTGGCCCATGACGCAATTAGGCATTATCAAACGTCAGGTTGGGGAATAAAAATCGAGTTCAGTCAGCTCATTCCAGGATCAGGCTCGGTTCTGCGCTGGCCAATCACTTTCGCAGCCCAAGGGGAAAACTTGAGGGCTAGAAGAGATGATGATCCGCAAACTTTGGCTGATGAGGCAGTTGACTACAATCGAAAAACAACTGCAGGCAGCTTAAAGGTTGCTTTCACACCCAGGACCAGCTTGCTTGTTGGCTGGCAAAAAAGAAACTTTGCCAATGACACAACCCAGGAAATAAAAGCCCTTGCCTTGAATTACAAGCCCCATGCCCGGTGGGATTTGTTGGTCTTGGGAGAAGAAAGTGCACGCACCGGATCAGCAGAGCCGTATACAGCTAGGGCGCTTAAATTTATCCTTGGCGTAGATTTCTAAAACTACCGAACCTGAGGAGGCGAGTATATGCGAAAGTTCCTTACCTACTGCTTGTTTTTATTGGTGGGGATGCTGTCGGTTGGTTTCGTGGTTGAAGCAAGGCTTGCGATTGACCCTTACACCCCAATCAATACCTTTGACGATGCTTCGCAGTGGAATTGGCTGAACGATGGCCGCAATGTCACCATGACTCTGTCTGCAGATTATGAGGATAAAGTAGAAGGTACAGCGAGTCTAAGGGTTGACTATTCTGTACCTGAAAATGGTGAGAACTACTATGCTTTTCTCCAGTGGAAGCCTTCAGGAGGCCAGGATTGGTCGAGCGAAGAGTTTGATCGGATTACCTTTTGGGTGAAGTTTGATCCTGGCTCTAAATTTTACTACCTCCAATATTGGATGGCAGGCGGCGGAGCTGGGTCAAACAACAGGGGAAAAACTTTTCATTATGATGAAATTGAACATCTTATAGATGGCAATTGGCATCAGCTTGAAGTGGAAAAATCAGAAATTGACTGGGAGAATTTTAAATTCCATGATTTTGTATATGAGATAAGGTTTTTCATTAAAGTAAACAATTCAGGTGAGGTTGGAGATAGCGGTACGTTTTGGTTAGATTTCCTATCTCCTAATATGGCATTAAGGGATATTGAAGGTACTGTTTCTGATCCTGGGGTGGATGTTAAATATGCCAATAAAGAGGTTTTTTTGACCAGCGACATTACACAATACAGCGCCACCACTGACGCAAACGGCAGCTTCAGCTTCCCTGCTGTCATGAGCGGAATTTATAACTTAACAATAGAGGAGCCGGGATATACCACTTATAGTAAGACTGTAGAAGTTAACCACGATTCTTCTCAACCTATTTCTTTGGGAGAGCTGCATCTGGTGCCTTTGCCAGGCGACAAAATTCAAAGCTTTACAGTGGACAGCAGCGAGTTTACGCCTGTTTTAGGCAGTAAGGTGAACATCCAGTACAAAGTTGGAAAGCCAAGTTTCACGAAATTAGAGGTACTCAAGGATGAGGAAGTGGTCCGGGTTCTTAAAGCTCGGAGCTTGCAGTATCCAGGTTCGTTTGACTTAATCTGGGATGGAACCGACGATCTAGGAAATGTCCTGGATCAGGGAGAATACAGGCTGCAGCTGACTGCAGAACGCTTGGATGAGACCACTCAGCAAATAACAAAAACAGTGGCAATTACTAACCGGATGCCGCTGGTGTACATTGCTCCTGAAAACGAGGAAAATCCACAGCGGGCATTCGAACTAAGGCTTACCGCAGAACAAGGCACTGTCCTTCTTTTCGAAGTTTTCGATGAAGCAGGGAACATTATCTACAGCAAAGGGCTTACCCAAGCCCAATCTGGAGAGGCAGTGCTCACCTGGGAGGGCCAAACCCAATCAGGAGATATGGCGCCTGAGGCTCAATATGAATTCAGCCTCACGGTAACCCCTCAAGGACAGTTAGGGCAAAAATTCTTTGGTACCATTGTTGTGGACAGCACTCCTCCTGAGCCAGTGAGACCTGTCCTGCCCGTACCAGGTGCTGAAATAACCAACACCAAGCCTGAACTCAGATGGGAAGGCTTCGCTGATTTATATCAAGTTATCTACGGCCAGCAGGAGGATCTGTCTGATGGGATTTTGGTCACCACCAGCGAACCGCAGCTGCAGATCACAGAAGCCCTTGCACCTGGCAGGTGGTATTGGCAAGTATTAGGCATTGATTTGGCAGGAAACGTGTCCCGTAATAACGCTGTCAGCACCTTTGTTATTAATTCATTAGACACCACAGAAATGGATTTGCCGTTCCTGCAGGTAGGGCCTAATCCCTTCTCTCCAGGAGAAGACGGCAGAAGGGATGAACTTGTTGTTTCCTATACGCTAACACGGCCTGCAGAGGTGAAGATCGAGGTTTTTAACCTGGCTGGGAGGCTCATAGCATACCGTGAAGCACTTCTGCATGATCCAGGAGATCATATTTGGTTTTGGAATGGCACGGACAGCTCAGGTGGGCTTGTGAAAACAGGGTTATATTTACTAAAGATTACCATTAAGGATAATGAAACTTTAGAGGTTGGAGAACGGATGCAGCCGATAATGGTGATTCGGTAATTATTAAAAAGGCTGGACTTTTTACAAGTCCAGCCTTAGGAGGTGGCTTTAGTGAAAAGATGGGGGCTGCTAGTTGCATCCATTATTTATTTGATGATATTCAGTTTGTCTGCTCTAGCCTCTGAATTGGCTTTAGGTACAGCTATCAGCTTTAAGCTTACCCAACCAATAAAGGTAGATGGTGATCTTTCTGATTGGCCTGCTGAAATATTGAAATTCCCAGGCAAAATAGATTCTCAGGATCAATTTGTCATCGGCGCCAATGATTGGGGAGGACCATCTGATTATTCCTGTACTTTTTACACAGCTTGGGACGATGAGAATTTTTATTTCATAGCTCAAGTAGTGGACGACCTTATTTTCTGCGATGATTTGCTGAGCAGAGATTATTTCGGCAGCGATTACCTGAGAGTGTACATCTGCTTGGAGCAGGGGGCAGGTTTTGGCAAGGGAGATTATGCTTTTTCCATTATTCCTAAAGGACCTGGCGGCAAACCTGCTTTCAAATTAGTTCCATACGGTGTTTATGATTATGAGGATTTTCCCTTTGAACAGGTTAAATTAGCTAGTAAGGTTACGAGCTCTGGCTATGTAATTGAAATGTCTGTGCCGTGGACAGCGCTGGAGTTCCAACCCAAACCTGGAAATGTCTACGGTTTCCAAATTATCGGCGGTGATTCCGATAAATCAGGCAGTAGAAATCACGAAGCCCTTTGGAAAAGAACCACCAGCGGCAATTACTGGGAAAACAAGGGTTCCTTTGGGCAAATTATTCTACAAGAAGATAGGTTCCTCGGTTTGGAACTAGCGAGAACAAGAGTGTACAGCGATGATGAGATTAGTGGGATTTTTCAAGTTGGGCTCTTAAAGGCACAGGAATGCGAAAGCATGTCCCTGGTTATCAAGCAGGGAGAGCAAATCATTACTGAGGAGTTTCTACAAACACCCAGCTTAAAACAATTCAATCGCATTCCATTTAGAGTTCAGCCGACACTTGAGCCAGGCATTTATGATGTTGTGGGCAGAATCAAATTTGCTGATAGGGTTGCTGAAAGCATGCCGCAGCAATTGATCGTTGCCCAGGAGTTAGTCTGGTCTCAAATAGAGAACCCCGACCTTTTGAGGCTAGCTGGAGCAGGTAATGCCAGTATGAACCCGGCATCTGGAATCAGCGACTTCGAGAATCGCGTCTGTCAAAAGGGAGATAAATTTATTTTCGAATACGACGGAGAAGTTTATTTGCGCTATGAATTGACTCCCAATACAGGTACTATGTCGGACTTGGCTATTTTCATCAATGATTCCCTGTTCCTGACACCTTCGCAAAGAAGCGGTCCTCTGCCAATAGTAGATGGGAAAATGGTTACACTGACGTCCCTCTCACCGCAGTTGACAGCTGCTGAACTGGAAGGAGATAAAGTCAGGCTTAGCTTTAATTTTCGTTACGGGAACCAGCAGGGAAAGCTGGAGTATGAGATCAGCATAAAAGAGAAGACGTTAATTTGGCAAGTGAATAGTCAGCAGAACTTCTATGCTACATTCAACGGCGGCTTTGAACTTACAGACAGCGATCGGGTTGTTGAGATTCCATATTACCCAGCACCTGTTCTCACTTTTGAACGAGATGGAATCTGGGTTTCAGCTTTCTTTGATTGGAATTACACTAACTCTTCACGGTTAGAAAAGGAAGGACCGGTGGCTGTCTATTCACCAAAAACAGATGGCCAGCGGAACAACTTGGCTGAGATTTTTTATTTAGTAGTATCAGCAGACATCAGGGAAGTGTTCCCTAACATCCCCAACCCAGAATCGCCATATCGAGAGCTTTTGGCACAAAAAGTTATTTTTGACTTCTGGGGAGGATGGCCTTTCGAGGAGCTAGGCAGGTACCTGGAGATCCTGAAAAAGTATGGCCTGGACGATCTGGCAATTATTCAACATAATTGGCAGTATATGGGCTACGACAATGGATTTCCCGAAACCATCCCAGCCCGGGAAAATATGGGTGGGGAGAAGGGTATGAAAGCCCTTACTTCGAAAATACATCAGCTGGGCTACCTTTACGCACTGCATGAAAACTATCAAGATATTTATCCCAACTTCTCAGGGTATACCGAAGAGGCAGTAGCACGCAGTTCAAACAATTCACTGTTGAAGGCATGGTTTAACCCTTCCACTGGAATTCAATCTTATATGTGTAAAACCGATTGGCAAAGGCGGTATGCAGGTTTTTACTCTAACGAGATCAAGAAACGCTACAATACCAACATGGGCTACCACGATGGCAAAATCATCGCAGCCTTTCCCACGGCATGGGATTACGATGCTAAAGCAGAGAACTCTGCAATGCTGCGGGGAACACGGGAACACGGTCAGTGGCTTGCAGATTTCTTCAGGGAAACGTATGGAGGACCGATCCTGGGCGAAGGTGGAGAGCACAGCTCCTGGGCCGGCATTTTCGATGGCGCAGAGGCTCAGGTTACAGGAGGACAAAAGGCGCCACTGATGGTAGATTTCGATTTGTTGAAGATCCATCCGTTATGTGTTAACCACGGGCTTGGCTATTACGAGCGTTGGCTTCCAGGAGACAACTGGGCAGTTCCAACCGAAAGGCAGCTGGATGACTATAGAGCTATGGAGATTGCTTATGGCCATACTGGCTTTTTCGGCGATAGGATAACTGATTATTTAACGTATCCAATTCGGGAGTATTATATCATGCGTCCTCTCCAAGAACGTTTTGCCCTCTCGCAGCCAAAAGAAATCGCTTATGAGGCAGCAGGAGATTTTCTTAATTTAACAGAGGCATTGAGAAAAGATGTTCCTTTGGATCGGGTTTATATCGAATACGATAACGGACTTGAGATCTATGTAAATCGCCGCGAGGAGGACTGGCAGCTAGAAAATGTGGTGCTCCCTCAGGCCGGCTTTTTCGCTCAAGGCGACGGGATTTATGCCATAACCGGAAAATTTGATGGTAAAATAGCTGATTATGTAGAAACACCAGAGCGCATTTATGCAGATGCCCGCACTTATGTAGCGAAACTAACAGAGAAAATCTGGAAATCAGTGATGATAGAACCACAGGTTGAAGAATTGAGGTATTTAGGCGGCAGAAGATTCCAGATCAAATATATTTGGCTGGTAGATCAGGATATCTATAAAGACTATAACATCTTCGTTCATTTCAGAAACCAAAAAAGCACTCATCCAGAAAAGGTGGCCTTTGGCAATGACCATGCACCTGCAATTCCCACTTCCCAGTGGCGGCGGGGATACTTAATTGACGATGGGCCTTTCACATTAGAGGTCCCAGCAGAGTATGGAATAGATGAATTTGAAGTATGGATCGGATTATATGGACACGGCACCAGGCTGGCAACACGCAAGGTGGGAACCTTGGTTTGTGAGGGTTCGGGGCATTCCATTTCAAATATCAAATTTGTCCCTGAGCCAGAAGACAAAATAGAACCCTTCGTTGAAGGGTGCAACCCTTGGGGAACGATAATTGATTTTGGCAAGTTAGCTACAAACGGTGCTATTCGTGTAGAACGTGAGGAAGATTCACTTGTCATCATGCCAATTCCACAAGGAGTAAACATTCAAGTTAGAATTGGTCCGGAGCTGCTTGGTTCCCGACAAGTTACACAAATAACGGCACTGAATGAACAAAAGAGAGCTATCGGCAAAGTTTCCTTCGAATCACTAGCTGATGGCAGCATTCAATTTGAGACAGGGAATTCCAAAGCTTGGTATTATCAGGTGAGCTTGAAATAAACCTCAAGGTAAAGCAGGCCTCCTTTGTCTCCCGCAAATCAGGAGGCCTGCGCAGCTTTAGCAGAGGCCTGGCTATAAGAGGAGGGAGAAACATGAACAAACTATATGCCTTTATAGTGAAGGCCAGTTTGCTCTTGGCATTGCTGTTGACGAGTTGTTACGCAGTCACGCCCACTGTAGAAGAAGATTATTTTTCTAACCAGGCTCAGAAAATCAGCAGCACTTATTATTTTCGATATCTTGGTGATGAAACAATAGAATACCTTGTCACTCCTTCGAAAACAGGACTTGCTGCAGTGGAAGTGAAATTTGCGGGCCAAGCTTTGTTAACCCTCCCTAAAAACAGGTTTATCATAAATATTGCAGGCCAGAATTATCTTTCGGATAACTGTAAAATCGAGATTATGGAAGAAAACTTCACTGGCGGCAAACTTAACCTGGCTTATGAGGTGAGTCTTGCAGAACATCTGTTCGAACTCCACTACACTTACCAAATTATCGGCAAATCCCTGGTAGTTGATATACATTCAAAAGACACTGTTTATACAACGTATAATATGGGTTTAGCTAATTTAGGAGAAGAAGTAAATGTTCCATACCTGAATTGGGTCCAGGTGTCTTTGTTTGGCGGCAAGTTCTTTTGCGGTTTCTTTGATTGGACCCTTACCGGCTGCAGTGAAATAAATCCAAGAGGACCGATAGCCTTATATCGCCCCAAGACTGACGGAAGCCGCTGGCCGCTGAAGGAAAGATTTTACCTGACTTTTTCAAGCAATATCCGCGAAGTCTGGCCTTCCATTCCCAATCCACCATCGCCATACCTTGCAGATTTGGCTGGGCGGGTAGTTTTAGATGCTTGGGATGTGGGGCGTTTCAGCAACCTGACCCGATATTTGCAGATATTGAAGAGCTATAATGTGGAGCGGCTTGCGGTAATTTTGCATGTTTGGCAGCGGTTAGGCTATGATAACGGATTTCCTGATACAATTCCGAGCAACGATCTTTACGGCGGGGATGCAGAACTGGCGGAGTTGGGAGAGACTGCGGCCAGGTTAGGCTACAGGTTGGCGCTGCACGAGAATTACCAGGATTATTATCCCAACGTGATAGATTTTTCTCCAGGGGCAATGTCAGTGAATTGGAATGGCGAATTGATACCCACCTGGTATAATCCGGGAACAGGAATTCAGTCATACCTGATTAAACCCTATTGCCAAAAGAAGTATGCAAAACAGTATGCACCTGAAATCCATCGACGTTACAAAACCGCTGCCGCCTACCACGACGGCAGAATCACTGCTCGTTTTCCCTGGTCCATGAATTTTCAAGAACGGGATGAGGGGGCTGCAAGTCTTAAGGCAACATTTGAACACGGCAAATGGCTGCTTTCTTTCCTGCGCGATACCCATCAGGGTCCTGTTTTCAGCGAAGGCAACGAGCATACTGTTTGGGCAGGGTTGGTAGACGGCTGTGAAGCGCAGGTTGACAGAGGAGAAAATGCACCACTGTTAGTAGATTTTAATTTGCTGAAAGTCCAGCCGCTGGTTGCAAACCACGGTATGGGCTATTACAGCCGTTGGGGTTCTATAGAGCAGCGGGACATTAAACTCGACAAATATCGTGCCATGGAAATTGCCTTTGGACATGCAGGTTTTTACGATGCTGAACTGCGAGAAGACCTGACTCACTTCTTGCGTGAACACAATATCATGTCCGCTCTCCACAAGAAAATAGCGTTGCAAAAGGTAAAATCCATTGAGTACTTCCATGCTGGCAGATGGTTTGATGTCAGTACAGGAATTCTCGCGGGACTGCCCTTTGACCGGGTGAAAATTGTCTACGATAACGATATCTCCATTTGGGTCAATTTAAACCACGAGCCGTGGGAAGTAGAAGGTATTGTCCTAGCCCCTTACGGTTTTCTGGCTCAAGGAGCGGGAATAACTGCATATACCGCTTCTATAGACGGCTTAACTGCAGATTATGTTGAAGCCGATGGTTCCATCTACGCAGATGCCCGCACTTACACTGCATATTTGACAGAAGATTTGAGAACGCAGCTGGACATTGTCCCTCAGCTCGGTTCTGTGGAATACATGGGTGGGCGTAGCTTTAGGATCAAATATCTCTGGCAGGTGAACGAAGCGCCTCCAGAAGACAGCAAGATCTTCGTTCACTTTTTAGATTACTCTTTACCTAGTGAGCATATTGCCTTTGGCAATGACCACAACCCCACAGTACCTTTTGAAAGCTGGCAAGCGGGTAATACAATTGAGGACGGCCCATTTACTGTAAATGTTCCAGCATCTTGCGGGCCTGGCAGATATCCGATTGTAGTCGGGTTAACCTGCGCACCTGTTGGCCGCTTGGCTTTAAAGGGGAAGAATCAAGGGAACAAGCGTTATTTCATTGGCGATCTGGTTGTTGAGGGCAGTGGAGGAGAGATTACAAACATTTATGCTGAGCCCTACACTTATGAGCCTCAACAGCAATTTGGTCCAGGTTCCAACCCAGCTGGCTCCAAAGTGGATTTTGGGAAGGTAGCAACAGATGGCGCATTGAAAATTGAACTCAAAAATAAAGAGATCTCCATCATGGCTTATCCTCACAACGCTGAAATAAATGTCTGGCTTGATCTTTCAAAACTCTACGAAACCGGCACAGCCCGTGTGAAGCGCTGTGTAGCAAAAGATCAAGCAGGAAATGTTTTGGGAGTGGCAAGCTGGTCACAAAATGGGGCTGTTCTGCATCTGAACACTGATATACCGGAAAGCTGGATTTACAGCATAGAGCTGGAATAAGCGTTTGAGGCAAGCGTTTTGGCTCTGAGGGGGTTAGCCATGCAAGTTATACACCCGCGGCTTTTTTTCAGCAGGGGTGAACGTGATTCACTGAAAGCTAAAATTGAGCAGCACCAGCTTTGTGCTCGCGGCTGGGAAGAAATTAGGTCAAAGGCAGAACAGGCTCTAGACAAACAGATGTTTGCGGAGCCTGAATATCACACTGGCCAGCGGCAGCACGGCAATTTTTTGCAAGCAGCTGACTTCGCCCAAGAAACACTAATCCCTTTAGGTTTTGCTCATTTTTTAATAGGAGATAGACGCTACAGGGATTGTGCTCTCAGGTTCATGGAAGAGTTTGCCAACTGGCAAACCTGGACCTGGCCAGGATTTGCAGAACGAAATCCTCCCTGGAACTCGTCCCTGGAAACAGTACACATCCTTGAGTCTATGGCTATTGCCTGGGATTGCTTCTATGACGAGCTGGAGGAAGATTTACGATTTAGGATAAAAGGAGCAATTATCGAAAAAGGGATTCAGCCACTGCTGGCAGATTGGTTGAGCACAAAAAACCGCATTCACAGTTTAGAGAGCATGGGGCACAACTGGTGGGCGGTCTGTATTACAGGTGCAGCTTTGGGTGCGCTAGCCTTACTTGGCCACTGGGAAGAAGCGCAGCCAACAATTGAACTTGCTGCAGAGGGGATCAATTCCTTTTTCCATTATCCAGGCAGTCCCCTGCTCAACAAGCGAAGAACCATCTCTAGGCAGGGAGGATGCTACGAATCTGTAAGCTATCTCAGCTACCCGTTAAGGCATTTGGCGCGCCTTGAAGCTGCGTATCACCGACTGATGAAGAAGACTTTAGACTTTCCTGAAGAGATCCAAAAATCCAGCTCCTTTTTCCTTGGCACCTTATTTGAAGATCGCAAAGGACGAATCAAGCATCTCGGTTTCGGTGACAACAAGGAAGCGCCCATTGATGCAGACACTGTATCGTATTTAGCTGCAAAATATGCTGATCCCAATCTGCAGTGGTATTTACAGACGGTTTACTCCTCGCTTCCAACTGTGTTCAGCATCCTCTGGCACGATCCCTCAGTCAAAGTACAAGGGCCTGAGAAACTGCCCACCACCTTCTGCGACAAGGAAATTGGCTGGCTGATTTCCAGGGAAAAGTGGTGCGGTCCGTCCACTGTTTTCGGAATTAAAGCCGGCTATACATGGAACCATGCCCACGCTGATGCTGGAAGTTTTTTTCTCGCTGCTGACGGAGTTCCTTTAATTGTTGATTCCGGCACTTGTGCATATTCAAATATCCTCTACAGGGATTATTTCGTTTCCTCCAAAGCTCACAATATAATCTTGATTGGCGGGGAAGGGCAAATGCCTGAGGATATTGATCGCGGCAGCAAAAATGACGGGAAGATCACTGCTTATTTGGACACTCCGGTTTATAAATACATACTCGCAGATCTCCAGGGACCATATTCTCATTTATGCCGCCGTTATTTCCGGAGCGTCTTTTGGGCTGGAAACCAGATTGGCCTTTTCGATGAGCTGTTATTAAACAAGCCGGATACAGTTCAATGGCTCTTGCATTATGAGGGTGAAGCGCAAAGGAAGGAAAGCACATTTTTTGTTAATAATCAAGGGAAACAAGTAAAGCTTATACCCCTTTTCCCTGAGACTTGTAATATGTCAAAAGCAGCTGGTTATTTAAGCCAAAGGGAAAATGGACAGATCCCCCAAGCAGAGTACTTAAATCTGGAAACACCACTTAAAGCACGAGAGCACAAAATCTTGAACATCTTGGAATACGGTGCCAATTTGTCCATGAATACCACAAGGCGTATAAAAACTGACAAGGTGATGGGTTGGGGCACTGGTTCGCTGGCTTTTTTGTATAACACAAATGCTGACGGCAGCAGTATGAATACAACAGTTGAGTATAACGGTTTTGTAACCGATGCCTATCAATTCGTGCTCAGCGAAGAACTGGATGTATGGGGAGTCCATCACGGGAGTCTGCTGCGAAATAAGAAGCAGACCTTATTAAGCTTCTTTGCACCTGTTCATTTTGTAAAATGGGCAGATAGCGGGTTATGCATCAGGCTTATCTGCGATACGCCGCAGCCCCTTTGGTTTTATTGGCCTCAGAAGCCTCAAGAATTAAGGCTAAATGGAGCACCAATTTCCTTCACTTATGATCAATCTTCTTGTTTAATCAAAATCTGGCTCAATCGCTGAGAGGCTTCTTTAGAGATATATTGATTTCAACTTTGCTTTTATAATTGAAAAATCAACATAGGAGGTGGGGTTGTCAAAAGAAGGGGACGAATTAATAAAAAAGCTTTTCAGATATATCAGAAGCTGGAGTGAAAAGACAGTAAAGTTGAAGCATCAGCTGCGCAGAAAGGAGTGCAAAACCGAATGTAATTATTTGTCCCAAGGGTGCTGCAGCAGACCTTAAATAGTACAATACTGCAGCAAACGAGGGTTTAGGGAAAACAGTCAAGCAGCAGGTCTTTAGGAAGCTTTATTTAGCAACCATGTGTTTCTAAAAAATATTTTTGAGGTGGTTAATATGATGATGCCGTATACAGAAATAGGAGGCCGGAAGGTATCCAGACTGATTTGTGGTACAAACACTTTCAATGGTTACTCACATTTCTCGGAAGCCAAAGACAGCTGGATGAGAAACTACTTTACTACCGAGAGGATAGTAGAGGTCTTGGAACGGTGCCAGGATCTGGGAGTTAACGCAATGCTCGGTCCTATAAACGAACGCTGCATTTTAGCTCAAAATGCCCTGGCAGAAAAAGGCAGGGAAAAGATGGAGTGGATTTCCACCACTACCGGCTCTTTGGATGTACAGGTCCTGAAAGAGGAAATTGCCTGGGCAGCAGAAGCAGGAAACAAGCTGCACGCAGTTCACTGTAGTTTCGTAGATTCACATTTGTTAACGTATAAAAATGAAATTCAGGGGATAGAAGAGCTTCTAGCCTATATCAGAGAGCTGGGCATGGTGCCGGGTGTAAGCACTCATCGTCCAGAGCTGTTAACGGTTTTACAAAAGAAAAAATATGATATTAACTTTGTGATCGTGCCCTTCAATATTGCAGGCTTCCTTTGCAATGTAGAAACCAACTGGTTGGGAAGAATGATCCGGGAGACAGATATACCTGTAATCGCGATAAAACCGCTTGCTTCAGGCAGATTAATGCCGGAAGAAGGACTGCCATATTGTTTTAATAATATTAAACCCCAAGATGCTGTTGCCATCGGCGTTTTGAGTCCAGGAGAGGTCGAAGAGGATGTAAAAATCACACTGAGCTGCCTGACCGGCGCCGAAGACGATCGAACTCTGCTCAGCACTCCCAGCAAATCAACTATAACACTTTCTTGATTGCGTTGTTTTTAAGATGCAGTCATAATCGTTCAGTTAAGGATTTAGTGTTCTCCTTCCGTGTAGAATTATTAAAATGAATTCTACACGGAGGGATTTATGTTTGGCCAATACAATTCGAGTCTGCTGAGATGCCATAGTAACCGAGTACATTGCATATTCAGCCAAAACATGGTGCAAGGTTCTCTTAATAAAACTTTGCAGATGGTGAAGGAATATGTGTAAGAAAGTCAGAAGCAGCTGCCTTTATAGTAGAAAATTAAACTCTGGGAATGGATGGACTAAATTTGACGAAATCATCTCTGGAAATGGAATTGATAGAAATATGCAGAGCTATTCCTCAGCCAATTGTGGGAAGGGAGATGTAATCTTTGGGCAATTATGCAGTTGTTATTGGAAGTGTCAACATAGATTTAATCTCCCAGGTAGAGGAAATGCCTTCTGTTGGAGCAACCGTTTCCAGCGCTGACTTTTCCGTAAATCAGGGAGGTAAAGGAGCTAATCAGGCTGTAGCTTTAGCCGCTTCAGGAGTTCCAATTTATTTGCTGGGTAAAGTAGGGGAAGATGAGTTTGCCAATCTGGCAAAAAAATCTTTATTGGCTAAGGGTGTGAACTTGTCGAAGCTTCTAGTTACAGACAAAGCTCAGACAGGTACCGCGCTGATCCTGGTAGACAGAGATGGGAACAATATAATTGTCGTCAATAAAGGTGCAAATGAATATTTAACTTGCCGTGATTTGGGTGCTCATCGCCAGCTTATTGAAAATGCAGGAATAGTGTTGATGCAATTGGAAATACCTATGGAGGTTGTGGAATACGGTGTAGAGTTGGCCTATTCTGCAGGTGTGCCGGTACTATTAGATCCCGCACCACCTGTGCCTTTAACCTCAGCCTTGTTGAAGCGGGTAAAATATCTTGCCCCGAATCAACACGAAGCGGAAGCTTTATCAGGAATTCCTGATGTTAACAAACATAATGCAGAGATTGTAACAAGAGAACTTTTAAAAATGGGACCTGAGGTGGTGGTCTTAAAGTTAGGTTCTGAAGGGGTTTGGGTAGCCACGTCAACTGAAGGAAAATTCATTGCTGGACATAAAGTCCGTGCGGTGGATACTACAGGCGCTGGGGACTGTTTTGCAGGTGCTTTCGCAGCTCGTATTTTGGCAGGTGATGATCCCTTTGCTGCTGCTATTTACGCAAATCAGGCTGCAGCTTTATCAGTAACCAGGTTCGGGGCGGCTACAGCACCTTCTGTTGAAGAAATAATATCATTTGCCCGGGAGCAGGGAATAAAATTATAGCCTGACACTAAGCGCTGCGCAAAGGGTACATCTGACTCTGCATAAAAACCTTTATTGGGAGGAAAAGAATATGGAAAAAACAAAGATTATCCTTGATACTGATATTGGTGATGATATCGATGATGCCTTAGCTTTATCGTTAATTCTCGCATCGCCTGAGTTAGAGTTGCTAGGGGTGACCACAGTTTTCGGCAATGTTGATCTGCGCGCCAAGCTTGCCTGCTACTTGCTTTCAGCTTTCAAGCGAGAGGAAATTCCTGTGTTTACAGGGGCAGATCTTCCACTGATAGAGCCGAGAAAAATAGGATTGGATTTTCATCAAGCGAGAATTTTTCCAGATTCATATCAGCCGGAATATAGGGATGGTGCAGTTGGGTTCATCTGTGAGAAAGCAAGAGAATTACCGGGCCAAATTGAACTTGTGGCAGTTGGTCCTTTAACAAACGTAGCTTTAGCCTTGCGGTCTGACCCATCGCTTAAGGAAAATCTCAAAGGCATAACTTTAATGGGAGGACAAATAAAGAAACCTGGCGCTGAGTGGAATATCATTTGTGACCCGGAAGCTGCCCAGATTGTTTTTACAAGCGGCGTACCCATTAAAATGGTTGGTTTGGACGTAACAGATCCCTGTAAGCTGACAGAAGAAGAGTTGAAAATCTTAAAGGAAAATAAACTTATGGGTAAATTAGTGGAACTGTGGCAGGCTGGAAGGGGATGGCTGCCTATTCCTCATGATCCTTTGGCAGTAGCTGCCGTTTTCAATGATAAGCTGATAACATGGGAGCAGATGAAAATATTGGTAGAGCTGCAGGGTAGTTATATGAGAGGCCAGACCACAGTTCACAGCGATGGCACGGTACAAGTGGCCACTGAAGTACGCCGCAATGATTTTATTGAACTCTTCCTGCAAAGGCTCGCGACTTTGCCCAATGATTGGGAGAATTGATCAGGTTTGCATGATCAGAGAATACAACTTGGCATTTATAATCTGATATTAGATTCGGATTTATCTACTATCTAAAAAGCCCTCCGCAAGGAGGGTTTTTGTTTGGGAATTTCGTTTCAGCAAAGGCAGCTAAAGAATATTTGAGTTATACTTTCTGTAACAATAACAAACGGCCATTATTGACAGAAGAAAAAAATGGTGCTCTTTACTTTCTCATACAGCAGAAAAGCCCTCGTTTTTCAAGCCTTTTACTACTGTTCTTTGCACCTGTCAGTGGCTCGTATCTTGAGTATGTTACAATATATGATATAATATGTTACGGAAACCTGGTAAAAAGTGGCGGCTTGGCAGGTAACCTCTTAAAGGGTTGTAAAATTCAAAAAGTAAAGTCTAAATAAAGCTGCCAGAATGTCTTGGAAGAGCTTTGGCGGCTCTATATGCAGAAATGTAGAAAGCGATGACAAGCATATCTTAAGGCAGTAGCAATAATTATTAAAAAAGAAGGGAGTAGCTTATCGTGGCAGAAAACAAAAGAGATCTGGAACGAGCTGAACTGCATCGCACTATTTGGAATATTGCCAATGACTTAAGGGGAAGCGTTGATGGTTGGGATTTTAAACAATATGTGCTGGGTATGCTGTTCTACCGCTATATATCAGAGAATCTGACCAATTTTATCAATAAAGGTGAAAGAGAAGCAGGGATTCCCGATTTTGATTATGCAAAGCTGTCTGATGAAGAAGCTTTGCAGGCAAAAGATGATCTCGTTTCAACAAAGGGTTTTTTCATCCTCCCAAGCGAGTTATTTGAAAACGTTAGGAAAAGAGCGCCTCATGATAAGAACTTAAATGAAACTTTGGAAAGGATCTTTAAAAACATCGAAGCTTCTACAATAGGAACTTTAAGCGAGAAGAATTTTAAAGGGCTATTTGATGATTTAGATGTTAACAGCAACAAATTGGGCAATACAGTTGAAGAGCGGAACAAAAAGCTTGTGAAATTATTAAATGGCATAGGTGATATGAAGCTTGGCGATTACCAAAACAATTCCATCGATGCTTTCGGAGATGCCTATGAGTTTTTAATGACCATGTATGCTTCAAGTGCTGGGAAAAGCGGAGGAGAGTTCTTCACTCCCCAAGAGGTATCGGAGCTGTTGGCCCGGATTACTGTTGTGGGCAAAAAAGATGTGAACAAGGTATATGACCCAGCTTGCGGAAGTGGTTCGCTGCTTTTACAATTTGCAAAAATTCTAGGGAAAGATAATGTTCGTCTAGGTTTTTTTGGACAGGAAATAAATATAACAACCTATAACCTGTGCAGAATCAATATGTGGCTGCACGATATTAACTACGATAAGTTTGATATAGCATTAGGTGATACCCTGACTGATCCTAAGCACTGGGACGATGAACCTTTTGAGGCGATAGTGTCTAATCCTCCTTACTCTATAAGGTGGGAAGGGGATAGCAACCCGGTATTAATCAATGACCCTCGTTTTTCACCAGCTGGGGTGCTGGCGCCGAGATCCAAAGCTGATTTGGCTTTTATTATGCACTGCCTTTCGTGGTTAGCACCAAATGGTACAGCAGCTATAGTTTGCTTCCCTGGAGTTTTATACAGAAGAGGGGCAGAACAGAAGATTAGAAAATATTTAGTAGATAATAATTATATTGATGCAATAATACA
>Ga0209537_1001481_pt1 | contig 26343 bp, 29 predicted proteins | sample BioPla4DNA1_FD_187698 | JGI IMG/M metagenome (GOLD analysis project Ga0209537, IMG submission 187698) | Biogas fermentation microbial communities from Germany - Plant 4 DNA1 (SPAdes) (version 2) | ecosystem: Engineered > Bioreactor > Anaerobic > Digestate | place: Bielefeld, North... | reverse complement strand
TTATCTCCTGTCCAAATAATTCCACTTGTATTCCCGGGTTTAATTCTTTGAGGTATTGCTCTGCAACCGAAAGCATACCACCTGTACCTGCACAGCAGTCATAAACAGTTACAACAAGCCCTGGCTGAGTTAGTTCTTCATTATCCTCATTTAGAAGAATATTTACCATTAACCTTATAACCTCACGAGGGGTATAGTGGTCTCCTGCCTCTGCGTGTTCTGAAAATCTCCTAATTAATTCTTCAAATATGTACCCCATTTCGGTATTGCTTACCACATCTGGATGTAAGTCTATTTTATTAAACTCAGATACAACGAGATAAAGCAGGTTGTTATCATTAAGTTTTGTAATCTGCTTGTCAAAGTCAAAGTGTTCTATAATTTCCCTGGCATTCTTGGCAAAACCGTTAATATAATTTCTTAAATTGTTTGCGATATTATCTGGGTCAGCCAATAATTTTTCAAAATCATATTTACTGGTATTATTGAATTCCTGCTTTGATATCCTATTTAAAACAGGGTCTACATTTTGGAGCCCTGACTTCTTTAAGGCTTCATACTTTTCCAATACTTCCTGCTTAGTGGCTGCAAGGACGCAGTCAAACCTCCTGAGTACGGCCATAGGCAGTATTACATCTCCGTACTGTTCTTTTTTATATGGTCCTCTTAAAAGTTCTGCTATGCTCCATATAAAATTCACTTTATCTTGAAAATTCGTCAAATCTATCACTCCTATGCCTTTCTCGATTTGATACATTAATTTATTCAGTATCTACACGCAAAATTATATCAATCTATACTTTATTATTCTATATTTTCCTTAGATTTTCCTTTACAATTTACAATCTTGCACAATATCGCAATTTTTTACAAACTTTTTTTGTAAATTACAACATCATGTCTCTAAAAGAAGGTCGAGATAGTTTTTTATTTTATGCAATCTTAAGAGTCTTCAAAGACGACATCATATAGAATAGTTCATCTAAATACAATATCAGTTTTAATGAGTTTATTTCATTATCATAGTTTAAAGCCTGCCCATGAAATATCTTATGCCTACTAAAATCCTGCACTTCATCTGGCTCTGCTGGATTAAACCTGATATAAAATGAATCTATGCAGGTAATTGTACTTTGCATCTTACTTGCAGTAGCAGCCAATTCCATAAATGCTGGATTATTTATAATATTTCGATATATTTGAGTATCAATAAAAGGAAATTCTACTGTTTCTGTTATCCTGCGTATTCTTGATGCTAACTCTATGCTTGGAAGTATGTTTTTATAGTTATCAATAAAATCTAATTTAGACTTCATTTGTTCTGCTATTTTTTCATTTGCTCTCTATACTTTTCTGTTTCTTTTTTATGAATCAAATAGAATTTTTTAAAGAAATCATCTGTTTCTTCAGATACTTCTTCTTCAAACCTCTTTAAATAATCTGAACTATGAATAATTTCTTCTCCAATCTTTTTTAAATCATTATCATACAATCCTTCTATATCATCTAAATTAAGAGCAGGGAATTCACCTTCTTGGTAAATCACATTTCGATTATTCCTAATTATTCTCAAAACCATTGTGCAGAATGATTTTCTATAATTTTTTGTATCTTTAAAAGCCTTTTCATAAGTACTTGAGGCATCCATACTATAATAAACAGGTATTTTCAATAATTCTCTACCCTGCCAATTTACAGATACCAATTTTATCGCTCTTTTATAGGCTTCTGTTATATCTCCCAAATTTGTTATTTCCTTCATATCTTTAGGTTCTTTTTTCACAGATATCATCCTTTATCCAAATACTGTTATTTCCATTTTACGACATACTAATTTATTTTTCAATAAAACAATATATTATGCAACACGTTCTAAATGGCTTTAATAAAGATGAATATATGGATTTATTGAACCTGACTCATTAAAGTAGTTGCATTTTTGATTTTTTGATGTAAAAAATGAAAATAAAGTAGTTGCAAAATTGAGGATTTATAGAGGGTTAAGGGAGAAGGTTTAAGGAGAATTGTGTCCATTTCTCCTGTCCATTTTCTTTTCCCTTTAATCTCTCATCCATTGATTTATCTGTCTTTTAACCTTATCCCTTGTTCCTTGTTCCTTTCTATCTTAAAATTTCTAAACAAAAAACATGGTCTATAAGGTTTTTCTTATCCCTAATAAACCATGTTTCCTACAACAACTTTATTTGCATTCTAAAATGAATTTGCAAAATGATAGGACTTTATTTGATGGAGACAGTAGTTTGTTTTGCCCTACATCTCCCGGCGGCCTTCGAGGGCTTTGGTAAGTGTCACTTCATCGGCATATTCTAAGTCGCCGCCCATGGGAATACCGTGGGCTATGCGGGTAACCTTTACGTCCAAGGGTTTTAGCAACTTGGCCAGGTACATGGCAGTTGCCTCACCTTCCACATTTGGATTTGTTGCAAGAATTATTTCTTTTACTTCCGGTGTTATTCTTGCCAGCAGTTCCTTTATCTTAATATCGTCAGGTCCTATCCCTTCCAGGGGAGATATGGCTCCATGAAGGACGTGGTAAAGCCCTTTATAATCCCGAGTCTTTTCTATAGCTACGACATCCTTTGGGTCTTCCACAACCATAATCACATTCTTGTCCCGATAGGAAGCCTGGCAAATGCTGCAGGGATCATCCTCGGTAAAATTCCCACAGATGGAACAATACTTTATTGACTCTTTTGCCTGCAAAATGGCTTCAGACAGACTCGCTACACGTTCATCAGGCATTTTTAATATATAAAAGGCCAATCGCTGTGCGGTTTTTGGACCTATTCCCGGCAATCGGGAGAGTTCATCAATAAGGCGAGCCAGTGGTTGTGCATAATAAGACATAAAGACTCAGCTACCTAAAAAAGGCCCGGCATATTGAGTCCGCCTGTGAGTTTACCCATTTCCTCGGTCACCATCTCTTCAGCTTTCTGCAGTGCTTCATTAGCAGCTGCCAATATTAAATCCTGCAGCATTTCAACATCTTCGGGGTCTATTACTTCCGGGTCTATTTCAATGCCCACAAGCTGCTTTTTCCCGCTTGCTATTACTTTGACAACTCCGCCACCGGCAGTAGCTTCCACCGTCTTTTCCTGTAATTCTTCCTGAAGCTTCATCATGTCCTTTTGCATTTTTTGGACCTGTTTCATCAGTTTATTCATATTTCCCATGTTTCTCAATTTTTCCGCCTCCTCATATTAATTATCTGTAAACGTGACATTTTCTTTGCCAAAAAACTCTATGACTTTTTGACGGTATTCCTCATCGGACAATTCTCTGCCTTCTTCATTTTGCAGGTCTCTTTCCTCATCCTGCGAAATGCTTTCCTCACCGACAAATCCCTTAATGATTATGTCCACATTCGATACCTGTTTTATAGTCTCTTCTATAATCTTTTTATCCGATAATATTATTTCTTCGAAGAAGGATTCGCCCCTGTTTAGCAAAAACAATTTGCCCTGCTCTACTTTGGCCGGAACCATTTTCCCTGCCTCGAGTGTTGACAGAAGTTTCATCTTACCTTTATCGCCCAAATGTTCAAGGACCTTAGGCCATTCTTTTTGCAGTCGACTGATTATGTCAGCATCATCTGATTTTGCCGCCTGTTTTTTGCTTTTTTCGGATTCGGCTGGTTTTTCTGTTTGCTCTTTACTATTAATTATATCCATGTTTCGGATAGATTCTAGCGGTGCGGCATGATTTTTTACTGTATCCCTTTCCGGTTCCAGGTCAAGATCTTGAATCGCTGATTGCAAAACCGGTGCCTTTATGTTCTCAAGCAGCCTTTGCATAGCTGCAAGCTGCTCTTCCAGCTGCTGTATTCTGGAAATGTAACCTTCCTGCTCTTCCCACAATTCCAATAGTGTAAGTTTAACTAAGGCTGCTTCGATTATTATCCGAGGCTGCGTGGACCATTTTGCATCATTTGCAGCATCTTTCAAGATACCCAAGATGGACAGCAGCTTTTCCTTGGTGTATCCTTGCGCAATCTTTTTAAGCTCGCGATAATCTTCATCTATAACATCGATAAGCTTTCTGTCCGCATCGATACTGACCATCAGCAAATTCCTGAAGTGTTCCAACAAATCTTCTAAAAACCTAAACAAATCCTTGCCCTGCTTAGCAAGCCGGTCTAGTATCTCCAGCAGTACGCCGCTTTTACCTTGCAATACGACCTTAGAAATATCGTAATATACTTCCTGATTTACGGCCCCAAGCAATGTCAAAATATCCTGGTGCTCTAATCTTGCCTCACCGTATGCTACTGCCTTATCAAGGAGGCTTAAGGCATCCCTGACCGACCCTTGGGAGCTTCGGGCTATTTCAACCAATGCCCTATCCTCAGCTTCAATGCCCAAGTCCCTTACTACCTTTCTCAACCTTTCGACTATTTCGGTTGTGCTTATTCGCGTAAAGTCAAATCTCATACATCTAGATAGAATAGTCTGAGGTAGTTTGTTGGGTTCGGTAGTTGCCAGAATGAAAACCACATATCGGGGAGGTTCTTCAAGGGTCTTCAAAAGGGCATTAAATGCTTCCGTTGTGAGCATATGGACTTCATCTATGATATAAATCTTGTACCTACCCACCGATGGCGCGAAATTTACCTTTTCCCTGAGGTCTCGAATATCATCGATACCCCTGTTCGATGCGGCATCCATTTCAATAACATCCATCATACTGCCGCTATTGATTGCTCTGCACGATGCGCATACGTTACAGGGGTTTGGAGTAGGCCCCTTTTCACAATTGAGGGCCTTGGCAAAAACCCTAGCGGTGCTGGTCTTGCCCGTTCCCCTCATACCGCAAAACAGGTAGGCGTGGCCGATTTTGCCGCTGGACAGTTGATTTTTCAATGTGGTCACAACGGCACTTTGACCTACGATGTCATCAAAAGTTTGGGGGCGGTACTTTCTATAAAGGGCCACATAAGACATGAAAATCTCTCCCGAGTATGTAAAATCAAACTTGATATTTTAAAAGCCGCCGATACTGTCGGCGGCTAAAACTTTATGCCGTGCACCCTCCGTCGATCTATCCCTCCGAGCGTTACAATGACAGTTAGCTCCGACCAGGCTGCCCCGCGGCACATGGAAGGGCTTCCTTACCGCTGCTTCCTCCCGGACCTGACGGGGTTCGAAAGGTTCCATTGCGCAGGACCCGGCCATCGTCACCACTTGTCAAAGCCAGACCCCACAGGGAAAAGACCTCTAGAGGGAATTCGATCCCACTGTAGCGGATTGTGGGTACAGGGCACCGCTACCTCCCCATCTAGCACGGCAAATTTGCTAACTCAATTGCGATGTTCTATAGTATTTTACTATATTTGATACCTTAAATCAAGCTGCAAATTATTATGTAAGGCGTGTAAGTTTTGGACTGCACAAAAATATTATGGTTATTTTTTCTTTTGCCTGTTACAATTTTTTCTAATCGGCCAGGGGTGTAACTTTACAGGTTCTCAAATAAATGATATTATTAATATATAGGCTTATCTAATTTGTTTGGATAAGTCTTTTTACCGTTTACTCAAAAGCTGATCTGTATAAAAATACATTTTCATGTGATAAATATTAAAAAATTACAAAGGAGGGGTTCATATATATACGATCGGTTTAATTGTAAGTAAAATTGGCTCAAATATGCACAGTATCGAGGATATTAAAGCGGAAGAGCAGAGAAGAATAACTGCAAATGAGATTGAGGAAATTCTCTCCAAGAAGTACAAAGTCAAAAGGATTGTCGCCGACAAAAATTTAATTGACAACCTTTTAAAAAGCAAAGTCAATTTCGTATTTAATCTAAGCACAGGGATCAAGGGTGAGAGCAGACAGTCTCAAGTACCTGCCTTGTTGGAAATGCTAGGAATACCTTATGTAGGTTCCGGTGTGCTGGCCCATGCTTTAGCACTAAATAAGGCATTTGCAAAAAAAATCTTTAAGTTTCACAATGTGCCCACACCATATTTTCAGGAATTTTACACGGGCAAAGAAGACTTAGATCCCAATTTGAAATTTCCGGCAATAGTAAAACCAGCCTGTGAAGGTTCCGGTTTTGGTATCCACAAAGACAATTTGGTTAACACGGACAAAGACCTGTACAAAAGAGTTGAAAGGTTATTAAAGCACTATCAGCCCCCGGCAATAGTCGAAGAATATATTGATGGCAGGGAATATACCGTAGGTATAATCGGCAATGGCAATGACAAAACGGTATTGCCCATTGTAGAAATTGACTTTGATAAGGTCACTGCAGAATTTGACAAGTTTAACACCTTCGAATCTAAACATGGCCAAGGGGGACAAAAGCAAATCCTTTGTCCTGCCAAATTGACTGAAGAACAGAAAGATATGTTGGAAAAAGCTGCTATTATGGCCTTTGATGCTTTGAGATGTAGGGACTTTGCTAGGGTAGATATTAGGGTGAAAGACAATAAGCCCTATGTGCTGGAAATCAATAGCCTTCCAGGACTTCAGCGGGGCTACAGCGATTTCCCCTTGATGGCAGAGGTAGCTGGCATGTCTTATGAAGACCTAATTCTGAGGCTCCTAGGTGAAGCAATAAAAAGATACGAAAACAGCATTGATTTCGATGAGCCGGAGATAGCATAACCCAGATAATTAAAGCAGAGTAGCCTATTTAAATATTGGCTATCTCTGCAAAAAAACTGATTAGTAAAAAAGCATATCATCCTCACGTACGCAGTAGATGCGGCGACCTAAATCTTCCTGTCTAATAACATCTCTCTGACTTTCACATAATACTTTCATTGTGTCTAAAGTCAATCAGTTCGTAATTACATAAAATTGTTTTCACATCATTTCTTGAAGTTTCAATTCGAATCAGGTTATTTCTTACAAAATCCCTCATAATATAGCACCTTACTATTTTTTGTGTGTAGGACGATTAATGTTGAATAATTGAGGCAACTTATCAAGGTTCTCAACCCTTTTACTGCCTATAGAAGTGTATTTCGGGAACCTTGAAAATCTTGTGCAACTTGGGCAATGCTCCTAGATGTCCTTCCCATTGTTGTGATTAATATTGACAGAAGAAACAAAAAAGACCACTTCTTAGTGGTCTTTTTGAATATAAAATATAATTTATTCTCTAAATGAAATGGCGGAGAGAGAGGGATTCGAACCCTCGAACCGCGTTTTAACACGGTTACGCGATTTCCAGTCGCGCGCCTTCGACCAGCTCAGCCATCTCTCCACGCTAAAATCATAGGATATATAAAATGTCACATTGACTTATTAAATATGACAAGCGCTTATTAATATCTTATGGCGGAGAGAGTGAGATTCGAACTCACGGGACGGGGTTGCCGCCCACTCGCTTTCGAGGCGAGCGCCTTCAACCTCTCGGCCATCTCTCCACGCAGGATTTTAGATAGCGATTTGGTTTCTATGAATTTATCGTTGTCTTTTTCGCTTGCCCTGAAAAAAAGCTTTCAGTATCTCTCCACACTCTTTTGCCATCACGCCCTCTACAACTTCCGGGCGGTGGTTAAACCTATCATCGGCGGTAAGATTTACTACGCTTCCGCATGCGCCCCCTTTGGGGTCTTTTGCGCCAAAAACTAGTTTATCCACCCTTGAAAGGATGATAGCACCGGCGCACATGGGACATGGTTCCAGGGTAACGTATAAAGTGCATCCGATTAATCGCCATGTGCCTAGGACTTCACAAGCCTCCTTTATGGCCAAAAGTTCTGCATGAGCTGTCGCATCCTGCAGTGTTTCCCTCAGATTGTGAGCTTTTGATATTACTTCATCATCTTTAACGACAACAGCGCCAATGGGAACTTCGTCAATCTCCGCAGCCCTTTTAGCTTCTTGGAGGGCAAGAGTCATAAAAAATAAATCCTTCTCGTTTTTTGGTGTGGACATATCTAAATTACAGCCTTAATCTAAATTTTATATGAGCATGGTGCGCCCGGGAGGACTCGAACCCCCGGCACGCGGTTTAGGAAACCGCTGCTCTGTCCTGCTGAGCTACGGGCGCAAAATAAATGGTGCGCCTGGCAGGAATCGAACCCACAGCCTTCTGATCCGTAGTCAGACGCTCTATCCAGTTGAGCTACAGGCGCATATAAATGGCGGAGAGAGAGGGATTCGAACCCTCGATACGGATTTTCGTCCGTATAATCGCTTAGCAGGCGACCGCCTTCGACCTACTCGGCCATCTCTCCACGTCTTAGCTAATATTTATATGGCGGAGGGGGTGGGATTCGAACCCACGGCTCTTTCGAGACACTGATTTTCAAGACCAGCTCCTTAAACCACTCGGACACCCCTCCTGTCCGGTGACTATTTAAAAGTATAGCACAAGATTTATCCCGTTGTCAACCGTCGTAAATATCATAAAAAACACCAGTAAAACTCTACCAATCCTGCGCTAGACACTGAGATTAAAGTCGTAAAACAAAACTTAAATTCGGCTTTAAGTGCCTGTTATTAAATGTCAACACCTAGTGCGTTTTTAACTATGAGGCCCACCACAAAGGAAAGCACTGCAACACTTAAGCTGATTGTCGCCATTTCGAGAAACCTTCGTTTAAAGGGCAAGTCCTTTGCAACAGCTATATAGTAATTAAAAGCGGCAATAATTGCTACTACGGTAATCAGCATTGTAAACAGGGCCAGCATGTATTTTTGGGGCGGCAAAAGGAGATAAGGCAATATCAGCATTACTACAGTTATCAGATAGGCGATGCCCGTGTAGAAACTCGATTTTAAGGCATCTTTGTTACCCTCGCTCTTTGCCGATAGAAATTCGCTGGACGCCATTGAAAGGGTAGCGGAAATTCCGGTAATAAGCCCGGACAATGCTATTATACGGGTGTTCTGAAGGGCAAAGCTAAGGCCTGCCAGGGTTCCAGTAAGTTCCACCAGTGCATCATTTAGTCCTAATACCATTGAGCCCACATACTGCAGTCTTTCCTCGTTAAGCATGTTTATGAGTTTTTCCTCATGCTCTTCTTCCTCTGCAACTATTATCTCGGCTTCAGGCACTTCTTTAATAAGGTCACTGTAATTGTGCTGGGCTATAGCTTCGCTGCTTTCCATCAGCTTTATCGTAAAGGTAAATCCGAGGATACTCGCCATCAGCGTCCGCCACCACACCTTGAGGGGCTCGGGTTTTAGGCTGCGATTTGTATATCTCTTTAATATTTCATAGTGCTTTTTTTCTTCAGCCGCAATCTTTTCAAGGATTTTCTTGTTTTCCGGATTTTTTATTTTCCGAGCTATGGCTTTATAGGTCACGTGATCCGTAATTTCATCCTGCTGCATAGCAATAAGTTGCGCCATAGCATTTGTTGATATTTTTATATTTTGCTGCCTGCTCAAATTACTTACCTCCAATTCCACAGAATATAAACGATTGCAGATCCTAGCTATATTAACATATTATTCTCGCCAAGACAATCCTTCCTCATCATAATAAGCCACTTCCCTTGTAAATCCTCAGCCTCACCTACTGTGCGAAAACCAAATTTCTCATATATTTTTAGAGCCGAGATGTTATTTGGCCTTACTTCCAGCTTTATCCTCCTTATCCCCAAGGCTTCCAAATGCTCAATTCCCTTTGAGAGCAATTTTTGACCAATACCCCTACCTTGATGCTCAGGATGAACAGCAATTGATAAAACCTGGGCAGAAGGTTCCGTAGTCATCTCGAATCGAAAGTATAGTAATTTGTTCTTAACAATTTTATAAAGCGCCGAAGGTGTCAGACCATATTTCCCGCTTGCCGCTGACAATATGGCTTTTATGAGAAAGCCTGAAGTTATAGTTTTTATCCACAATCTTTTAATACCATCAGCCATGATGACATAGCCGCAAAGCTTATCATTTTCAACTGCGACAAAAAATCCCTGCCCGAAAGCGCGGTGAAGTAAATAAAATATGTCTTCAATCGCTGTTTTCACCTTCCGGCTAATTGGTGTAAAAAATGTTATGCTTTGCTCAAAAGCCAGGCAGAATATTTCCGCCGCCATCTTAATGTGCCTGGGCTGGGCTAAGATTATTTTCATGAGAGTGTTCCTCCGTTTCCATTAGTTCTGTAATAAATATCATCTGTTCCACAGTCACAAATTCGTATCCCTGAGCTCTCAGCGTGTCTATAATCTCCGGAAGAGCCTTTACAGTTGAAGCCCTGTTGCCCCCTCTGTGTGTTATCAGGTCACCGCTGTCGTGAAGCAAAATAATGGAGCCGGGTTTGACCCTATTTTTCACATTTGTGACAATCTTTTTGGGAGCAAGTTCTGCCCAGTCCACAGCTGACAAATCCCAAAGGACCAATGTATAGCCTTCTTCCTTCAGCAGTCCTCGAACATAGTTGGAATACACCCCTCTCGGTGGTCGAAACAAAGTGGGTCTAACACCTGTGGCTTCATCTATAGCAGTCTCAGCATCCTTGACTTCTTTATAAGTGCTTTTGGCCGTAAGTGGTATCAAGCTTCTATGAGAATATGTGTGATTTCCTATGGAGTGGCCTTCTTCCACTATTCTTTTGGCTATTTCCGGATAACTGTTGACGTTTTTCCCTACGAGGAAGAAAGTTGCCAGAATATCTTTTTCTTTCAATATATCAAGAATTTCCGGAGTATATACGGGGTCGGGACCATCATCAAAGGTCAAAGCCACATACTTGAAGTGATGAGTACCGTGCCGGATTATGTCTGTTTGCAAACCAAAGCCTCTATAGACATATTTATTAAAGTAAAGAAGAATCAAAAAGCCCAGGACTCCCAGCCCTACTCCTATGTCGTAAAGCAATTTCGGTTTCATTTTTTTCTCAAGAAAGGGCAATCCAAACTGAATTAAAAGACTAGCAAAGATTATCATGGATATTATTATATAGCTATCACTTCGAAAGCTTTTGAAAGCTATAACGGGAATAGTTAAACTGGCAGCAAAAACTGCTCGGTTATAATCCTTCAAGATCATATAAAAAATAACGAATATCAGCAACAAAACAATACCTATTGCCGGTGACATGAAAAACATTATACCTAAAGCAACAACTTCGGTGCTGCTCCCATTGGCCTTCGAAAATAATGGCCTGCTTTGACCTGCCAGAACACCGACTGAGGCCATAAGATACGAGAGCCCCGAATGAAGATAAATCCCTGATATCAGAAGTATCAAAAAACCTTTGGCAAATTCTAAACTGTATCTTCTGCTGCCATTAGCTACCTTGATAATGCTGCCGATAATATATGATATGATTGCTATAAATAAGAACTGGTACATATCCTTTCTCCTTCCCCATCTTGCTCCTATATTATCAATTTTAAACCGGTTTCATATGATTACAGTTTGTAGTTTTATTGCACAACAAACTTCAATTTGGTACAATTAAGGCAATTATTTCATGTGATAGGGGATAACCATGGTAGTAGGAATAATGACGGTAGAGCTATCCTTGGGAGATATCTTTTCACTTAAAGAAAAAAGGCAGATCGTAAAAAGCGTCATAGATAGAGTAAAAAACAAGTACAATGTTTCCATAGCCGAAATAGACATGCAGGATGTAAAGCGCCGCACTGTTATAGGCATGGCCTGCGTTTCGAATAGCCGCAAGCTGATAGATAGGCAGCTGGATTTGATTTTGGACTTTTTAGAGGCCGATGGAAGGTTTGCAGTCGAAGGGATACACAAAGAGGTAATATAAAAAAACTTAAACTCCAGGTGCCAGGCACCTGAAATTTAAGTTAATAATCCTCCCTGCTCATCTGAAAGCCTGGTATTGCGAGTTTCTTTTCAACCATGTCTACGATCTTTGCAATGATGGACAAGACGATGACGTAAATGACGCCAACCCAGAAAAGTGTTTCCAGGGGTTTGAAGGTCTTGCTTATTAGCATCTTGCCTCTGGCCATAAGCTCAGGCACGGCAATCAGGAAGGCAACCGATGTATATTTTACCATGTATATAACTTCATTAGACCAGGGAGGCAGTACCAGCCTCAAAGCCTGTGGCAAGATAATATTTACAATAGCCTGCTGTTTCGTCATGCCCAGGGCCTGGGCCGCAAGGCCTTGGCCTTCATCAATAGACAAAATGGCGCCCCTGAAATATTCCGCCTGGTACGCGCTGCTGTTAATCCCTAAGGCTATGATAGCCGCAGGCAACCTGTCCAGCAGTATGCCCATATCAGGCAAGCCGTAATATATCAAAAACAACTGGACTATCATGGGAGTGCCTCTAATTAGCTCGATATACATGACGGCCAAAGTTTTGACAAGGCCCCTGCCGTAAGTTCTCATCAAGGCCATGGGAAGGCCGATTGCCAGGCCCAGCAGCAGAGCTCCCACCGAGAGCTGAAGGGATACGATCAAGCCTTTGAAAAGGTCAGGCCAGATGTAAATAAAATACTCTATGTGTTCCATCATTTATTATTCAACCCCCGGTCATCGCCGCCGCTGTTTAGCCGGGCTATTTTGCTGATAAACTCGCGAGTCCGCTCTCTTTCAGGGTTGTTGAATATCTTTTCGGGACTTCCCTCTTCCGCAACTACCCCGTCTTCCAAAAACACAATGCGGTCAGCCGCTTCCCGGGCAAAGCCCATCTCATGGCTTACCACCATCATGGTCATGCCCGCGTTTGCCAGATCCTTCATGACCTCCAGAACCTCGCCGATGAGCTCTGGATCCAGGGCTGAAGTGGGCTCATCAAAGAGCATAATCTTCGGGTCCATGGCCAGTGCCCTTGCAATGGCCACGCGCTGCTTTTGGCCGCCAGAAAGCTCTGCCGGATAGTTTCCGGCCTTCTCAGCCATGCCTACCCTTTCCAGCTCTTTCATGGCAAGGTCATAAGCTTTTTTCTTGTCCATTTTCTTTACCTTAATGGGGCCGATCGCCACGTTTTGCACGGCCGTCAGATGGTTGAACAGATTAAAGTCCTGGAAAACCATGCCTATTTGCTGGCGGATCTGGCTGAAATTTGATTTGCCGGGCTCGATTTTCTGCTCCTCCAAGTAAATATCACCCGAATCAGGCTCCGTCAGTCGGTTGATACAGCGAAGTAGCGTGCTCTTGCCGGTCCCGCTGGGCCCGATTATAACCACAACTTCACCTTCATAGACTGTCAGCGACAAGCCCTTCAGAACCTCTGTATCCCTGAATTTTTTGTATAAATTCTCTATGCGCAAAATAGGTTTTGGCATCTACAATTCACCTTTCCAGGCCCGGAATTCGAACCTTGTACTCAATCCTATTCATACTCTTCGTAAACGCGTAAGTCAAGATTAGATATATTAGGCCAACAATTATATATGTGAGCATGGGCTGAGATGTCCGCGCACTCACGTATTCGCCTCTGCGCATCAGCTCTGTAACTCCCAAGGCGTACGCCAAAGACGAGTCCTTTAGCACTATGGTTGCTTCGTTGGCCCAGTAAGGAATGGCCCTTCTTAAGGCTTGAGGCAGGATAACGGAAAAAATGCCTTGGTATTTGCTCATTCCCAATGCCAAGGCTGCCTCCATCTGGCCCTTACTTATCGATTGAATGGCGCCGCGGAAAATTTCCGACTGGTACGCAGCGCTGTGAAAGGCCAAAGCAAGTACTATGGCCCAATAAGCGGGTATGTCGATTATTTCAGAACCCAGAAAATACAGCATAAATAAAATAACAAGGAGCGGCAAACTCCTCATAAGGCGACTGTATATTAGCGAAAAACGGTGGAATATGCCCTTGCCGTAAACCCTTAGCAGAGACAACAAAATGCCCAGCACCGTTGACAGTGCAAGGGCGAGTACTGTTATTTGAAGGGTAATCCATACCCCCCCGAGGAGGTATGGAATACTCGCTAACACTTTATTGGCAGCAAAATTTATACCCATTTTGCCTCATCCCACAACACAAGCTTTTGACCGAGACCCTTTTTCAGGGCCTCTTTATACAGGTAATCACCTATTATTATGTCCAGGCAGCCCATGCCCCGGGAGCTAAACATGGTTATCTCATCATCATTTTCCCTGCCCGGCTTCTTGCCGCATACCACCTGGTTTAAGGTCCAGATATCTTGTTCATCCAAATCTCCCGCTTTGACCATCTGGCTCAAGACAGAAAGTTCATTTTCCTTCATCTGGTCCCAGCTGTCCACTACTATTTTGTGGGCTTTTTTCACGGCAGCACTTTCCACTTCGCAGGAACTCATTTGTATGATCATTGCTCCCTTTTTTACCCACTCGGCCTTAACAATAGGCTTTCTGCTGGTTGTCATGGTCGCTATTATGTCGACACCGCTTAAGGCCTCTTCCACATTATCTGTAGGAATCACCTTAATTATACCTTCAAATTCTGCAGCGAGTTTTTCTGCCTTTTCAAGTTTCAAATCGCACAGCCTGATCTCTTCAAGACCGGGTATTACCTGCTTCAGTGCCATTATCATGGTCCTGCCGATAACGCCTGCCCCCACAAAGCCTGCTGTCTTAGCCCCTTTGGGAGCTAGGTACTTGGCGGCCACACCCGCTGCAGCGGCGGTCCTCATGGCCGTAATTACCATGCCGTCCATGATAGCCACTGGCTTCACCGTCACCGGGTCACTTAGTATCACCAGGTCAATTCCCATGGGCAAATTGCCGGTCCTTGCATTTGCCATTGACTCGGCCGCCCATTTGATGCCCGGCCGGTTCACATCGCCGCCTATATATACCGGCATTGCAAAGAAATGAGACTCGGGCTCCTTTCCTATTGGAATTCCAAAAACAGTCTTCGGAGGGTTTATAATCTCTCCCTGGCCTTCCAGGTAGAAGGCTTTTTCCACCATTTCCAGAACTTTTTCCATGTCCAAAATTCCAGCTTCAATTACATCTTCCTGCTTCATAAATAAGATTTCGGTTTTCATCAACAGACCTCCATATTATTGCTTAAGCCATTTCTCTTCAAGTTCTGCTATTGTGCCGTCAGCCATCATATCGTCGATGATTTTGTTTAGCTTTTCAAGCATTTCGGTAGAACCCTTTGGTAAGACAATACCGGGGTTTTCGTCATTTTCAAGAACGGTCTCCAACGCTACTTTTATATCCAACTCTTTTGCCTTTTCATATGCCACTGGCCCATCCACTACAAAGGCGCCGAGTCTGCCATTTTTCACATCAAGGGCTCCAGCATTGGCATCCGTGTAGTATTTTACCTGTGATTCCTTAACTACACCCTCTTGAACCTTGCTCTCGGCCCATACGGCCATGGTGGTCCCGGTCTGAACGCCGAATTCATAGTTGAAGATATCTTCGAGTTCTTTTATGTCTACATCGCTTTCCGGGTTTACTAAAATTCCGTGTTTGGTATTATAGTAAGCTTTTGTAAAGTCAGCCTCTTTTAGCCTTTCCTCATTTGGACTCATGCAGGAAATAATGGCGTCAATTTTGCCCTGCTTGAGGGATGCAATGAGGCTTTCAAATTCCAAAGCTTCAATTTTCACTTCAACTCCCAGGCGCTTGCCCACTTCCTGTATGAGATCCATGTCAAAACCTGCATAATCGCCCTGCTCATCTACAAACTCAAAGGGCGGATAGTCAGGTGATGTGCCCACAATCCAAACTTCCTTCTCTCCCTCTGCCTGGCCATTGCCGGCTGGAGCACTTTCACTCGGCTGCTGGCTCTTTCCACAGCCTGCCATAACACCTATTATTAATGTTAGACACAGTACATAGATTAATATTTTTGCTGATTTTTTCATGCTCATCCTCCTTGGTGGTTAAAATCCTAGCTATAATTATACGCCCATATGAATATTTATTCAATACCCAATTTCAATAGACGTAATTTTTAAATTTTAGGATTTTAGACGTTAATTGGGTCCTCTATATTCCCAGTTTTCAACCCAAATATGGATATTTACTAGGGGCGGGTCGTATTCCGCCTCCTCATCAATTTCTACTTGCACATCAGCCCTTAGGTTTATCAAGACCTCCGCCTTGTTTACCTTGCCGGTAGATTCGATTCTCACGAGATTATTGCTGTATTCCCTGGAAATCTTTATTCTATACTGACCTGCCCCCATACTTTGCCAGCCGCTATCCCCCCTATAGTCAGGATTTTCTTTTAAGAGGGCCAAGGCCTTTTGAATGCCCCCTTCGGCAAGATAGTAGGCAGCGGTATAATCCCTACCATAAGATCCCATCAAATACTCGCTTGTAGACATATTTAAAAGGGCAGTGCCCAATAACATTACAATTGTAGAAACAAACATGACAATTACCAGCGATACGCCCCTGTTGCCGAACATGCCTGCCTCTCCTTGTAGTTATTCCAAAATTTAAGGCGGCTGACTTAAAAAATCAACCGCCCGTTAAAGCTACTTCCAATCTATCTTCATGCGCCCGGAGTAGCTACACTCAAAGGTTGCCTGGGTCTTGCCCTTGCTGTCCTCCACATGGCCGTATATGGCATAGTCTTCCAACTCATCATAGGCAAATTGCATGATATCGTAGAGCCAATCATCAGCGGCAGCGGTATCCCTGACATCTTCCCATTCATCGGCGTACCTGGAAGTGTCCACTATTACGGTTATGTAAATTTCATCATCGTAGTCGTACTCATCAACTTCTATATAGGCCTTTAATTTTCCAAAATTTTTATGGTACGTAGTAAGGCCGGAACCAAAGTAGTAATTCAAGTCATCTTCCAGATCGGCTAAATCGTAGTCATCATCAACGTCGTAGAACTTTACCTTGATTTTGCCCTTAGACTCTTCGAATGTCACCAAGTCTTCTTTTGCATAGGTATCATATATGCTGCCTTCAAATCCGTAATCGGGGAACTCATCTTCGATAAAGTCATATATATCTTCGAGCCAATTCGTTATCCTTGTTTCCGTCACTTTACTCCACTCGGATTTAAAGTCCCTTCTGTCAAACTTTATTGTAACAATAAAGTCACCTTTAGATTCTTTAACACTGTAATCAAATTCAATATCTCTCCACTCCGAATACTCGTCATACAGATAGTCCTCCAAGTAATCGGCGGCGTTTTTCTTTTTATCTTCAACTTTCTTCTTTTCCGCTTCCAATTCATCTATGGTCTTTTGTAGTTCAATAATTTTGCCTTGTAACAATGAACTTTGATATGTAAGCCTTTGTATCTCCGCATCCTTTGCAGCCAACTGCTGTGATATCTCGGAAGGGGATTTATCATTTATTATCACCGTGTTCTGACTGTTATCCCACTCTACCACCTTATCAAGGGCTTCGCTGACGAACCGTATGGGAACATATGTACGGTCATTGTATATGAAGGGTTCATCGCTCCCCACATCGATGACCTTGCCGTTAACCTTAATCTTAATATTCCTGTAGTGTACCTTAATGTCTTTGGTAGCTACTGCCCCAAAGGCAAATGCAGAAAGTATAAAGACTGCAGAAAGCGCTAGGGCTGAAAAAACTAGTAACTTCTTTTTCATCGGAAAACCTCCAAATAATTTTGTTTTCTCTTTTATCATACCCGCAAAGGGCCAGCCGTGTCAATCCTGGCTATTTTGTAAATTTATGTGACTTAATGCCGATTTTATGATAGTATTGAAATTGTGAAATTTGTAATTTTTGCCGGAGGTGTCAGCCTTGCAGCCCAATTTATTTGAACAAGAATACCGCATACATTATTATGAAATTGACTATAAAAAAAGGGTGCTTGTCACGAGCCTGATGAATTACTTGGACGATGTGGCAACCAGTCAAAGTGAAAAGCTAGGGGTAGGCATAGATTATCTTCGGGAACATAAGCTTGCCTGGATGCTCTATAAGTGGGATATAAATATACATAGGTACCCGGTCTTTGGGGAAAAGGTAAGAGTAAGGACCGCTCCCCACTCTTTTTATAAGTTTTTTGCCTATCGCTGCTTTGAAATACTAAGCCACAAAGGTGAAAAACTGGTAGATGCCAAATCACAGTGGCTCTTTGTAGACACTGTAAAGAAACGCCCCATCAAGATACCAAGAGAGATGTACGAAATATACGGAGTCGGCGTTGATAATTCCTTAGAGATTGAAGACGCAGCGGCACCTTCTTTAATTGATGTGGAAAAAGAATTTCGCGTGAGGTACAGCGATATTGATACCAACAGGCATGTAAACAATGTAAAATACGCCGCCTGGGCCATTGAGTCAGTGCCCCTCGAAATTGTCTTAAACTGTACTTTGACTAATCTTAAAGTAACATACAAAAAAGAAACCACATATGGTAAAAACATCAAAACCCTTACTCAAATCATAAGGCAGGGTGAAAATACAACATGTCTTCACAGTATAGTAGATGAAAATAAAAATGAACTTTGCCTTTTGGAAAGCAAATGGGCGAAAACCCCATGATTCTAATTTTATGCCAACAAATTTGCTATAATGTTTCTTTTGCATTATAATATTATTAAACTAAGTTCTATGTGTTTTTTTTAGGATACATAGAACTTTAATTTTTTTAAGGGAGTGGTTTTTTATCATTTTTTCAAAAAAACTAAAGCAAAGTTGGGCAGTGTTAACTATTAGTATTGTTTTTCTTCTGACTGCTTGCTCATGCCTTTGGCTCATCTAGATGGCAGGCGCTAGTAAAGGTTGAGCTGCCTCAAGCAATGCCCACTATTATGGCAGGTATAAACCAGACAACGATGTTGGCAATGTCTATGGTGGTCACTTCTTCGATGATCGGGGCAAAAGGTCTTGGTGAAAATGTCATAATAGCCATAAACAGAACTGATATTGCCATGGGCTTTAACTCAGGCATTAGTATAGTCTTTCTTGCCATTATTATCGACAGGCTTACTCAAATGATTTCCAAAAAATATGAACATGTATAAAATCCTTGGGAGAGAATTGCATAATGTCAAAAAAAATAGAAGTTAAAAACTTATATAAAATATTTGGTTCAAAGCCAAAACTTGCTCTAAAAAGATTAAAAGAGGGCTGGACAAAAGAAAAAATATTAAAAACAACAGGTCAAACTGTCGGTGTAAACAACGCTTCATTTACAGTTGACGAAGGTGAGTTCTTTGTAATAATGGGGCTTTCCGGCAGCGGAAAATCCACACTTATTAGATGTCTTAATCTTTTAAATAGGCCAACTGCAGGTGAAATTTTAATAGATGGTGAAGATATAGTTAAGTACGACAGGCAACAACTACGGGAATTTAGGCAAAAAAAAGTTGCCATGGTATTTCAAAACTTTGGTCTGTTTACACATAGAACAGTCCTTGGCAATGTAGAATATGGCCTTGAAATCAGGAATATCAATAAAGACAAAAGAAAGCAAATCGCCCTTGAAGCTCTAGAAAGTGTGGGGCTTAAAGGCTGGGAAGATAAAATGCCCACTGAGCTCAGTGGCGGAATGCAGCAAAGGGTGGGCCTTGCCCGAGCCCTTGCCAACAATCCGGATATACTGCTTATGGATGAACCTTTTAGCGCCTTAGACCCGCTCATTCGCAGAGATATGCAGGTTGAACTTTTGGAAATCCAATCAAAACTTAAAAAGACAATAATTTTCATCACCCATGATATAAACGAAGCATTTAAACTGGGCGATAGAGTGGCAGTTATGAAAGATGGGAAAATTGTACAACAGGGAACCCCTGAAGAAATACTAAATAACCCCTCAAATGAATATATAGAAGACTTTGTTAAGAGCATTGATAGAACAAAGGTAATTCAAGCCAAAAATATCATGAAAAGACCTAATGCACTGGTATCCATAAAAGACGGTGTGAGGGTCGCTATAAGAGAAATGCAGACAAATCATATTTCAAGTGTTTTTGTAGTGGGAGAAAACATGCAACTTGAAGGTATTGTAACTATAGATGACTGCGTAGAAGCAATAAAGAACAAACAGTCTTCACTAAAAGCCTTGTTGCGGCATGATTACTATAAGACCACAGAAGATGAATACATCGAAAACCTTCTTGAAAATGCTACAAAATCAAGATATCCCATAGTTGTAGTAAATGATGAAAATAAGCTTTTAGGTATAATTGTGCGCACATCCATACTATCCGGCCTCTTGCCCTACAACTCAAATTAAATTCTCTTTAATGACTAAAGAGCACCATATTTACCGGGTGCTCTTTTTGAATAAGTTAAGTGCCTGATAATAGTTTACTTACATGTTCTATAAAAGAACTAAAATCAGCAAAATTATTTTGAAGTATCTTATATACTTCCCTATCATCTACTTCGTCATAAAAATGCACAATCCTATTTCTGAACCTAGCCATCAATTTATAGGTTGCTAAATCTTCTTTAGGTATAATATTCCCTTTGTGCAAAGCTTCAAAGGTATCACGATAGGTCTTTGGAGTTCCTAGCCCTTTTCGAGATATAATATGATTTCCAATGTCTATCATTGCTTCAATGGCAATTTGCAGGTTGTACTTTGCTGAATCGAAATTTTTAAAATCAGAAGTAAATTCATCCACGGATAGTTGGGACAGAGTGCGCAATTTGTTTAGACATTCTTGAATAATCCTAATCTTTTCCATCACCCGTCTTTTGTCAATTTCCGCCATATTCTTCCCTCAATCCTTCCTGATAATCATCATAAAATTTCTTAAGCACTATTCCGTAGTCACCGTAAATGTTAAATACCTTTTCTTTAAAATCAGCAAGCAAAATTTCATCTCTACAAAAAAGTAAATCGCCGGTATACAGTACCTGATGACTTATATCAATAGCTGCCTTGTTCAGGTTCACAAGATCTATGTCATCCCGCTCAAATATCTGGCTTATATCCGATTCTATCTCAAGCTCTTCGAATAGCGTGACACTTTCCTTAAACAATACCGCAAAATCCATATCGCTACTAAAATGCTGATGCTTTGTACCGTAAGAGCCGAAAATATAGACGGCCACTATATTTTCATTTTTTTCAGCATATGATTTCAGCCTTTGTATCTTCGTTTCTATAACCTTTAAATTTCTTTTCATATTATCACCTGTAAAAAACAGCTTCTTTTTTCATTATATCAGAAATCTTCCAGATTTAAACAAATCATGGGAACTTCTTTTCAAAATAAAAACACCCCATAAAGAATAGGGGCGCTAGGAAGGGCCTTCGTGCGAAGGTTGAATAAGTTAATAATGCTGCCTGGCAGCTAAATTATCTTTGCTATTTCGTAGGCTTCGTGAACCGCATCTATAAATTTGCGAGGGGCTAAGCAGTCACCGATTCTGTATAATTCGTCAACCTTGCCCTGCAGCTCATCGTAGAGACTGCTATCTGCCTCAAGGCCAGTGGCCAAGACTACCGTATCAGCCTCGATATTTTCAAGTACTCCCTCCCTATCCTCAACTACAATTCCGGAGGGTTTTATTTCTTTTAATGTTAAACAAGGCTTCATTTTGATTCCCTTTTGCTCCAGTTCCTCTAAAAGGGACCATCTCGCCAGGTAAATCACATCGTAGGCGATTTCCGGGAGCATATCTATTAAGGTTATATTGCTCTTGCCCTTTTCCTTTAAAAACAGGGCCGTTTCACAGCCTACCAATCCTGCCCCCACAATTACAATATTGTCACCTATATCACCAGCATAGTTTACCAAAAGCTCCGTAGCGAGCTTTACATTTTCCCCGTCAATTCCGGGAACTTGGGGCAGTAGGGGCACGGAGCCGGTACATATAACCACCGCATCGGCTTTAAAATTGAGTACAAAGTCAGATATAACTTCAGTGTCAAGGATTATTCTTATATTGGGCTTTTTCAGCTGTCTTATCAACCACTCTAAATATCCATCCGTATCCTTCTTGTACCTGGGAACAGCTGCTTCCAGAAGGTGACCGCCAAGCTTCTTACTCTTTTCGACAAGGGTAACGTCATGGCCCTTTTCAGCCAAGTACTTGGCAGCCGTCATTCCTGCCGGGCCACCGCCTACTATAAGCACTCGCTTGGGCTTGGATGTAGGTTGAAGCTGTCCTTCATGCTCACGGCCAAATTGAGGATTGACACTGCAGGCAGAGTATCTGGCAAAAAACACCCTGTTTATGCACTGCATGCAGCGGATACAGGGAAGGATATCCTCTTCCTTGCCCGCCCTTGCCTTGTCGGGCCAATGGGGATCCGTGATAAATGGTCTGCCCATTCCTATAAAATCGGTTTTTCCCTCTTCCAAAATCCGCTCACAGTAAGATAAGTCCTTCAGGTTGCCATCTACAATTATGGGTATGTTCACTGCCTTTTTGACTTCATAGGCATAATCGACGGCAACGCCCTCCTTCATATAAACCGTAGGCACTATGAGGTTCATTGCGTCGTAACTGCCCCGCCTCAAATGCAGGGCATCGATTTTTAGCTCCTCAAGCCTTTTTGCAATTTCTATAGTTTCATCTAGTTCCCTTCCACCCGGAAACCCGTGGTCCGTGGCCAGGCCCACTATCACGGGAAAGTCTTTACCGACATTGGCGCGGGCACTCTCGATGCACTCCACCAGAAACCTCATTCGATTTTCGAGGCTTCCACCGTATTCGTCCTGCCTTTTATTCCAGCAGGAAGAGAGAAACTGGTCCCCCAAATAGGCCATAAAGTGAACGTAAATCGCATCAAAGCCTGCCTGCTTGGCAAATCCTGCAGCTCTTCCGTAAGCCTTTACCAGCTGTTTGATTTCACTTTTTGTAAGCTCCCTTGTCTTTACATCCGGCATCATCAACAGCGGTATTTCCGAAGGTCCTACCGGCGGCTTCCTATTTATGATTTCATCTGCCAGCCTGCCCGTGCCCGGTGAAAGCTCTATGGCTATTTTCGTCCCGTACTTGTGGACAGTTTCTGTAAGCTCTGCAAAGTACTTTACTTCGCCGGCCGAATCTATGGTTGGATAGCCGAAGGTGGTGGGATAAGGGTCCACATCTACTTCTGCCATCACATGGGCGGTGATAATCAGGCCAACTCCGCCCTTCGCCCTTTCCTTGTAATATTCAATGTATTTTTCAGTATACTTATTGCCGATGGTGAAATTGGTGTGCATGGGCGATAATACAATGCGATTTGGCAAATTTAGCGAACCCAAAGCTGCCGGTTCAAAAAGTTTCGGGTACTTCAATATTACGTCCTCCTTCGCATTCGGTGTGATTTTCACTGTTTATTTTCCCCATTGTTTCCAAATATAATCCCGAAGCAAATAATTATCCTACGGTTAAATAAGTTAATCAGTTAGGCGTCTGGCACCAAGTTTACCTTGACAGTAATGAATACTATTTTATATAATGGAGATGAAAAGTTCGTATTTTCACTTTATTAGGATTGTTAAAATAAAAAAAGGAGATGGTGTCATGCCTACCTTTGCCAATCCATTTAGCGGTAATGTGGAGCGTAAAGTTTCAAAGCAGGAGCTGATTCAAGCCATACGCCTAGATATTGCAGCAGAGCTGGAAGCGATTTTTATCTATGATGCCCACATTCAGGCAACTGATGATGTGTTTGTTAAGAGGGTGCTCAGCGATATAAGGGACGAAGAGAAGGCACATGTTGGCGAACTGATGACCCTACTTCGCCATTTAGATCCCACGGAAGCTGATTTCTTCTTGGAAGGCGAAGAAGAGGTCAGGGAAATGATGGAAGAACTCGGAATTAAGGAACCGCCAAAGCCCGGTTCAACCGTTGGCAGTTTATTAAAGGAAGAATAAGTTAACGGGGAGGATAAGATATATGGATTTTCTTGCGAGGGATACTGTTGACTTTTCAAGTGATTTTTGGAAGGAAATAGACTCAACAGTGGTGGATACCGTTAAGAAAAATCTAATAGGTCGCAGATTCCTGTCTCTTCACGGGCCTTTAGGTGCAGGGGCAACCAGCATACATATAGACAATATCGATGCCGTGCAGGAGGAAAAAGACGGCGTCGTAAAGACAGTAGGACGTCGCTATGTAGAACTGCCCCAGCTACATGAGGATTTCACCATATACTGGAGAGATATCGAACACAGTGAAATGACTGGCCAGCCGCTGGACCTTTCCAAGGCCATAATGGCGGCACAGGCATTAGCACAAAAGGAAGACAGGCTCATATTCTTCGGAGATGAGTTCCTGGGCTTGGAAGGCCTCTTCACTGCAGAGGGCGCTTCCAAGATTTCAAGGTCCGATTGGACCGTCGGCGAAAATGCCTTTACCGACGTTGTTTCAGCCATCGCCCAGTTCCAGAGCAAGAGCCTTATCGGCCGGTACAGCCTGATTTTAAGCCCCGATATGTACTATAAGCTATACCGCCTGCAGCCTTCGCTGGGAATGACAGAAGAAGAGCGCATCAGGAAAATATTGAATGGCCATATATACAGCTCGCCGGTCTTGGGCGAGGGCAAGGCAGTCATGGTATGCGCCGAGCCTCAGTACATGGACCTTGCCGTGGGTAAGGACATAGAAACCGGGTACCTGGAAACCACGGACTTTAACCATGTATTCCGCATCGTAGAAACCGTTGCCCTTCGCATTAAGTGCAAAGACGCAATAATCATCTTCGAATAAAACAAGCTCCTGGACAGGGGCTTCAAATAAAACGCCTTCCGGTTTTTGCCTGAAGGCGTTTTGTTTTGAAATATGAATAATTGGGGACGGGTGAATAATTGGGGACGGGTACAAAATATTCACTCGTGAATATTTTGTACCCGTCCCCAATTATTCACTTTCATTCATTCAAACATTTCTACTTAGTTCCTGTAAGACTTCCTTTGCCCTTCCTATGAGTTTTATATCAAATTCGCGACCATAGCTTAAGTCCTCATTGTTTATCAGTGCAATCCTACCCCTGGCCATTCTTGGAAATTGGTTTACCGGATACACTTCAAGGCTGGTCCCTATAACTATCAGCAAGTCGCAGTTCTTGATATCTTTTTCGGCCAAAGACCACATGTCCCTCGGCAAGGCTTCGCCGAACAATACCACGGCGGGCCTCAAGAGGTCTCCGCAATGCTGACATTTTTGCTTGTTCAAAAAGTCATCCAGGCTGGCTTCCCGCCTGCAGCTATTGCATACTGCCCTTTTAATATTGCCGTGAAGTTCGTAGACACTATTGCTGCCTGCCATATGGTGCAGGCCCGAAACGTTCTGGGTAGCGATGCTCTTGATAATCCCCCGCTTTTCAAAGTCCGCCAGGATGTAATGGCCCTCGTGAGGCTTGACGTCCTCCAGCCTTTTTATCCGCGTCGTGTAATAATCGTGAAACTCATCGTAATTGTTGTAGAAATTGTCGATACTGGCCACCAGCATGGGGTTCATGTTTCTCCAGAGGCCATTTTTTCCTCTAAAATCCGGTATGTTGCTTTCCGTATCCATGCCGGCACCCGTCAGCACTACCGTGCTTGCGGATTTTTTCATCATATCTCCCAAGATTTTAGCCCCATGCACAATCTCTTCACCCTGGAACAGCTTTTTCATTTTGTTTTCACCTCTGAAAGTTACTTATCTATATTATATCAGCAGATATGGAAAACTTGTGAATAATTGGGGACAGGTACAAAAAATTCATCGGGATGAATTTTTTGTACCTGTCCCCAATTATTCACAAAAGTGTTGCTGGCATCTTTTAAATATAACTGGTATAATATAAATGAAAACCATTTTCATTTGAAGCCGCATAAACGGGAGGTAAATAATGGTTTCTTTAGAAGATAAATTGATACACTTTGTCAACATCGAAGCTGAAGAGGACGCTTTGAGCATCTACAGGCGAATTGTAAATGTTATCATAAGCAAAGAACTTGAGCCCGAGGCGAGATTGAGGTACATGAAAAACTACCTTGTTTCCTTAAACAGTATAATGTATGTCAATTGCCGCAAAGGGCTAGTATGTATAAGAAAGCTTATTAACATGAGAGATAGTATCATGAACGAAATAGAAGCACGGCAAACTCTAGAGGACGTGATTCTTGTAGGGGAAGAGATGGTCAAGCGGTACCTTAACTTTATAAATGACCAGCTTTGCAGGATAAACAATCCCATAATCAACGATGCCCTCGCATATATAAAGAACAACCTTGACAAGGAGCTCAGCTTGGACGAGGTATCCAGTGCTATCCACGTCAGCAAGAGCTATCTCTCCAACCTGTTTTCAAAATGCATAGGCAATAGTTTTTCCCATCATGTCAACAAGATGAAAATTGAAAAAGCCAAGGAACTCCTGGCAAAAACAAAGCTTTCGATAATGGATATAACACTAGAGTGCGGTTTCAACAGCCAAAGCTATTTTTGCCGAGTATTCAATGGCTTTGAAGGCATGACTCCAAACCAATATAGAAAACTGTACAGCAAACACAGGCATCAGGATGGAAAAGAGCTCAATGCCCTATAGGGGCCTTTTTATTTTAAAACTGCTGGCCATCAGGAGGGACAGCAAAAGGGTAAGGCC
>Ga0209537_1001478_pt1 | contig 26378 bp, 18 predicted proteins | sample BioPla4DNA1_FD_187698 | JGI IMG/M metagenome (GOLD analysis project Ga0209537, IMG submission 187698) | Biogas fermentation microbial communities from Germany - Plant 4 DNA1 (SPAdes) (version 2) | ecosystem: Engineered > Bioreactor > Anaerobic > Digestate | place: Bielefeld, North... | reverse complement strand
GAGTTTAATTAATTAAAAATTATTAGTGTGAATGCACCAATAATAACAATATTTCTTATAAGTATAATTGATTTTGAATAAATTTCTACTTAATTTACTTATCTTTATCAATCACACAAAGAAAAGTAACAAAAAAAATTTCTCTGCAGAGGAAATGGTTTTATAAAGCTACTATTTAAACATCCCTTTAATCAGCTCATTAAAATATATATTTTATTCGTATTAATTTGTATATTAATAATTACAGACAACTAGCATTTAGCTTAACTTATCAACTCAACAATTTTATCATTCATCACTTATCATTTATAATTAATCAACTAATTAACTTCTCACCTTTTCACCCAGTTTCTTACATCAAATAATCAACTAAATAAAATAATTCCTCTATAAATTTTATCTATAAAAAATGTTATAGAACCCAAAAATTGTTTTATAAAATTATTATTTTATTTCCCTTTAATTAAAATTTTATTAATCAATTACAATTAATTACAAATGATTACAAATGAATATTTTCGTAAGTAATTGATTATTATCCGACTATAGTGTATTTGTGATATTAATTTTGCTGCACAAACATTTCAAAAAAACACAAAATTATGAAAACAGAAGAAAAAAACAACGAAATCATCACAAAGGAAGCAGAAAATCAAATGGAAAATTTTCAATTAGATCAGAATGAATTTGCAGAAAAACTAGCAGGAATCATTGCTAATCAAAAGAGTGTAAACATGCTATTACTAAAAGGCTTCATAGCATCAGAGGTGAAAATATTTAATTATGGTACTTGGGAGAAATATAGTTTCACATTAGGAGTATCTGAGCGTAGATGGAATGGTAAAACTTTTGAATTTTATAACCAATATTTACCTATTACACTCACAAGTACTTTAGCAGATATAGTAGGTAAACAGTACAAAAAAGGTAATGAAATCATTGTGTTGGCTACCATTCATCGCAGTGTAAGAGATGTAGATGGACAAAAGAAAGTTTACTACGACATCAAAGCTAATGACTTGTATTCAGCTGATAAAACAAAAACAGCTATGGTAGCTTAAAAAATCATTCAAGTAATATAAAAGACAAAAAGTGGAGCCTTTGGCTCCGCTTTTTTTATATATAATTAAATTAGAAATTACCCTCTAGTAGCGAATAACTGATAAAAATGTTCAAATTGTTTCATATAAGTATCAGTTATATCATTTAATTCGTATTGTTCAGCATATCTCAAAATTGATTGAAGTATAAATAAATATTGTTGTTTCTCCACATCTAATAATCTATGTTTTTTATCAGGCAAAGAATAAATATAGTTAAGATATTCAATAGAAACATCAGCTGTTCTTTTCATAATAGGGGTAGCCTTATCTATAGCACCAGCTTTTAAATAATTTTCAATAATAGGGATAATAAAAATGTCATAAGGTACTTGATTTTCGGGCATTTCTAGCATAGCTCGATCTAGCACTTTAATAGCAGAATCTTTTTTATTTTCATGTAATAAATAAGTAGATAGACGTCCCGATACGATACCACGAAGATTTTTAGCAAGCCTTAGATTAGTTTCATCAAGATAAACTCTAGGATCATTCATATTACCCCATTGGAATTTATTCATAAAGTTATTATACATTACATCGGTATTTACACCGCCAGTATATCCATCTATTACATTTGCTTTTACTGGCAAAAGATGATAAGCCATTCCTTCTTGGAATAAATATTTTTCTAACCCCATATGGGATTCTTGTCCACTAGTAACAGAGAAATAAATAGGACGTTCCCAATCATTATTAGCTAAAATATCTAATAAAAATAGTTGTGCTTTAGTAATAGCAGATCTATTAATATTAATAATAACGCTATCTACTATACTATCTTTATATTTTTCAGGTATTATCCCTAGACTTAAGACTTTTTCTTTATCTACAGGTACATAAAATGTTTTACCTGGTAAATAATCTATTCTACCATATTGCGGATCATTTATCACGAAAGCATTATTATCTTTGTTAATCAGATCAAAATATTCCTTTAGATTAATAGGTTCTTTAATTTGGTCAAAAACATAAATAATGTCTCTGGTACCAGAGCGATAAGCTTTATGATCCATAGATATAGGCAAAGGATCGGAGAGATAAACCTTACGTTTCATTTGATCACCATACCAATCTGTTTGTAATAGAGACAAATTACATACTCTGAGATCTGTGCGATGACCTTCAACCTCTTGTACATACCATAAAGGGAATGTATCATTATCTCCAGTAGTAAAAAATATTGCATTAGGTTCACAAGAATCTAAATACATTTTGGCAATATCTCTAGCAGTATATCTATTAGATCTATCGTGATCATCCCAGTTTTCTTTAGCCATAATGCCAGGCACTAGAACCAAGGTCATTACAGTAGCTAAAATAGGAGCTAAAATATTTTCTTTTTTTAATAATTTTTTTAATCCATCTGCAATAGCCAAAACACCAAGGCCTATCCAAATAGCATAAGCATAGGTAGAACCTACATAGGAATAATCACGTTCTCGAGGTTGATATGGATTTTGATTTAAGTATAAAACTATAGCTAAACCAGTCATAAAAAACAACATAAAAACAATAAAAGTGTTTTTACTATTCTTATTGAGTTGATAAAATAATCCTACAAGGCCTAATATTAAAGGTAGAAAGTAATAATGATTCCTTGCTCTATTTTCTTTCATATAGGTAGGATATTTATCAGTATCACCGACATTACTTTTATCAATAAATTTAATACCAGATTCCCAATTACCACTCATTGGATCACCATGCCCTTGTAAGTCATTTTGACGACCAACGAAATTCCAGAAAAAATATCTCATATACATGAAGCCTACTTGATACGAAAAGAAAAATCTCAAATTTTCTATAAAAGTAGGTTTGTAAATCACTTGACTTTCGCCACCTGTACTCACTCTGATAGGCACACCTTTGATTTTTCCCCATTCCTTATAAGCAGTTTCGTGATACGATTCTTGATTACTCCACATACGTGGAAAGAATGTAGTAAATCTTTTATCGTAAGCTGGTACAACCTTTTCCCTTTTATCAATAATAACATATTTTTTAGCTTGTTCATCTTTTTCATAAACAGGACTTCTGTCTTTCCATTGATCTCGAGGAGCATAAGGTGCATTAAAATAAGGACCAAATAATAATGGTGTAGAACCATATTGCTCTCTATTAAGGTATGCTAGCAAAGCTGGAGCTGTTTTTGGAGCATTTTCATTTATAGGTGTATTAGCATTAGATCTAATAGGTAATATCAGGAATGTAGAATATCCAATTAACAAAAATGCTAATGATAACCATATAGAATTAGCTATAATCAGCTTATGTTTTTGGGTATACCATATGGCATAGCCAATGCCACCGATAATAAGGATAAAGAAAAATATTGTACCAGAATTAAAAGGCAAGCCTAAAGTATTAACAAAAAATATTTCAATTTTCCCTGCAAACCATACAACACCTGGTATTATAACCATGAAGAGTAATCCTAAAATAGCAATACCAACTAATAAAGCTATAATAGTTTTTTTGGTAGTAGGTTTATATTTTCTATAATAATAAATTAAGGCTATAGCAGGAATTGCTAGTATATTTAGCAAGTGTACACCTATTGCAAGCCCTATTAAAAAGATAATTAAAATCAACCATTTAAATGAATGAGGATCGTCAGCATTTCTTTCCCATTTAGTAGCTGCCCAGAAAGTGATAGCAGTGAAAAATGAAGATGTAGCATATACCTCACCTTCTACAGCATTAAACCAGAATGAATCTGTAAAAGTAAAAGCCAAAGCACCAACAAATCCAGCTCCCAAAACAGCGATAATATTATACAAATTGTAATTTTCTTCATTTTTTATTAATATTTTTTTAGCAAAGTAAGTAATAGTCCAGAATAAAAATAGAATAGTGAAAGCACTCATCAGGGCACTCATTACATTTACACACATTGCTACCTTAGTTACATCATTTGTAAATAATGTAAAAAATCTAGCTAATAATTGAAAAGTAGGAGCTCCAGGAGGATGCCCCACTTGCAGTTTATATGAAGTAGCTATATATTCACCACAATCCCAAAAGCTTGTGGTAGGCTCGATAGTAGATAAATAAACAAATGCTGCAATGCCAAATACTATCCAACCAATTACATTGTTCCACAATGAATACTTTTTCATTATAATTATTTTTTTGCGAAGTTAAATATTTTTTAAAAATTAATAAATTTTTATATTTACTTATTATACGTTTCAAAGATAATTAAATTTTTTAGGAAACATTTTATACTAAATGTCAATTTCAGATATTTTACAGAGATTTCTTATAATTCTCTAAAATATTATAAAATTTCTTTGCTAAATTTTCTCTATTATATACTTCTTTTTGTGGATAGTCTATTATCAACCTATCGCCATCATTATATTTTTTGTAAATATTTAATATGAAATCTTTGATACCTTGTAGGTCGTCCCACTCTATCATTTTAGCATATTCTGAATTTCCCAAGATCATGGAAACTTCGCCATCAGTAGGTCCTATGCCTAGGATAGGTCTTCCTGCAGCTAGATATTCAAAAATTTTCCCAGGAATTATGCTTTTAGCAGATGAAGCATTTTCTATTATTAATAATAAAATGGCTGCATCCATTTGATACTTTATTGATTCCTGATGAGAAACAGGTGGTAATATTTGTGTAATATCTTGTAAATCATTTTTGTTAATTTCTTCTATTATGCTACCATCGATATTACCGATTAGCTTTATTTTACTAATATTACTAAATTCTTTATTTTGTTTTTTTATTTCATCTAAAGCTTTCCATAGATTACTTGGATTCCTAGGCTTAGATAAGACACCCAAATGTACAATATTAAATTTAGAAGGAGCTATAGTTAAAACATCTTTTTCAAAAAATGTTTTTTCGTATCCATTTTCTATGACTTGTATATTAATATTATTACTAATTTTTTTAAATTTATTTGCTAAATCATTCGCTGTTACAGTTATTATATCTGCATTAGTTAATGTTTTATATTCATATTTTTTAATTTTATTTAATGCCAATTGTGGTGGTTTCAAAACCTCGATATAATATATTTCTGACCATGGATCTCTAAAATCTGCTACCCAAATTATTTTTTTATCAAAATATTTTTTTAATTTAAGGCCTATTAGATGAATACTATGTGGTGGACCTGTAGTTACTATTACATCTATGTTATTTTGTTCAATATATTTTTTTAAAAATTTATATGAAGGTTTTACCCAAAAGACTCTAGAATCTGGAATGAAAACATTGGCTCTAAACCATAACCCCATTTTTTGTATGAAAGATTTTTGTTTACTAGCAGTACTCATTCCTATTCCTATTTTGTTTTTCTCTCCTGCTACCTTATTATAAAAATGTGCGGGATCCCAAATAGGCCTCTTGATGATTTTTAATTTTGGTGAAATATCTGCTGATAAAGTAGGATCTAATACTTGATAATCTTGAGTATCTGGGACAAATACAAATACATTATTACCAGGAATATCTGCTAAATGATTAGCCATATATAACCATCGCTGTACTCCACTACCACCTGCAGGCGGCCAATAATATGCTATTATTAATATATTCATTTTTTATTTTCTTTGTATTTGATATCTTCTATATCTGAAACATCTACTTTGTTTTTTTTGTATCCTTTAGGAAATTTAATTTTTATGTTTTTGCCTTTACTAGTCTCAGAATGACTGTCTATATTGTCTTGATATTGTTTAAACTTCTTTTTTAAAAAAATCGGTAAAAGTCTCCTAATCAGCCAAAATAATATTAATAATCCTAATATGAAATAAAGTATAAAGTTCATAACTTAATTCAATTATTTACAAAATTATAAAAAACTTATAATAGATTTTTTTCATCCTATTATCACATTAATAAAATAGTAAGTCCGGTCAAAGCCCCTAATATTCCGCCCGCTATTAATTGTAAAGAATTATGTTTGCCTGCTAAATGTCTAGCATAGCAAGCTAAGCCCCATAGTATTGGTATGATAACTATAATCCATACAATATTAATTTCTATTAATCTACATTGCATAACATACAATGAGCTGAATAATGACATCCATCCTGCACTATGTATGCTTACATTCATAAAACTACTAAATATAGCCAGTAAAATTGATAATATTATAGAAATTTTTACAGGTAATAAATAAAATAAAGGGATATTCAATTTTTTGAAAAAAAAGTATACAAAAAAGCTAGTTAATGAAATAACCAACAAAATTTTAATTCTATCTATGGGGATGGAACTATCAAAGCTTTCTATTAATCCTAGTTGTTGAGAAAAAATCACAATTATTATGGGTAAAATTATCATTATTGTAAATAATAACCAGATATAAGATTTATAGAAATTAATATTTAAAAATGAATTTAAAAAATAACCAGAATTAATCAATACAATAGCAAACCAAAGTGGGATAAATATTGGGTGCAGAATAAAAGACAGAGTTTGAGAAATGAATTTTTTCATCTAATAATAATTTATAGTTCTTTGCGAAGACGAGCCACAGGTAATTTTAATTGCTCTCTATATTTAGCTATTGTTCTACGGGCGATTTTGTAGCCTTTTTCTTCTAAAATTTTAGCTAATTCATCATCAGTAAGAGGATTAAATTTATCTTCATTTTCTATGAGTTCTTTTAGAATAGCTTTAATCTTTTTATTAGATACTTCCTCACCAGATTGCGTTTCTAGAGAATCTGAGAAAAAATGTTTAAGCAGAAAAGTACCATATGGTGTAGCCACATATTTGCTATTAGCTACTCTACTGACGGTAGATATATCCATTTTTATTTTATCAGCTATATCTTTTAGAATCATAGGCTTTAGCTTAGTATCATCACCAGTTAAGAAGAAATCTTTTTGCGTTTCCATAATAGCTTTCATAGTCATATATAGTGTGTTTTGTCTTTGTTCTAATGCATTAATAAACCATTTAGCACCATCAATTTTTTGTTTAACAAATTGTAAAGTTTCTTTTCTTTTAGGATCATCATTAGACTGTTTAGATAAACTATCATATAATTGTTCATATTTTTTACTAGTCCGCAAATAAGGGATATTGTAATTATTTAATGTTAGTTCTAATTCTCCATCATTTATAGTAATAATAAAATCAGGAATAATACTTATAGCTTGACTACCTACTTGAGCTTGAGAGTTTGCTGGTTTAGGATTGAGTTTTAGAATTTCAGAAATAGCTGATTTTAATTGTTCTTCGCTAATATTAGCTTTTTTCATTATATGTTCGTAATGTTTTTTTGTAAACTCTTCATAGTAATTTTCTAATATTTCTATAGCTAATAATACTTCTGGAGTTTTTTGTGGTATAGCTTTCAATTGTAGTAATAAGCACTCTTGCAAATTTCTGGCAGCTATACCTGGAGGATCAAACTGCTGGATAATATTTAGTACTTTCTCTACTTCTTTTTGATCTGTTTGTATGGCTCTAATATATAATAAATCATTTACTATAGCATCTACACTTCTCTGCAGGTAACCATTATCATCTATATTACCTATAATGTATTCTCCTATTATTCGCTCTTTTTCGTTTAAATTTTTATAATCTAATTGCTCTATTAAGCTATCTATTAGACTATAATTTGAATAATATTGAAAATTTGATGTATCATCATCAGAGCTATTATTTACATATAATTTATAATCAGGTATATCATCATCATCATCATTGAAATATTCATTTATGTCATCATAATTGTTTTCTACAATTTCATTATCCTGATTATTTGTATTATAATCCTCAAACACATCTATTTCATCAAAATCATTAATTACATTATCTTGTTCATTATTATCTATATCTGGATCATCCATAGATTCTAATGCAGGGTTATTTTCTATCTCTTCTTTAATTCTTTGCTCCAGCTCAGAAATAGGTAGTTGAATCAATTTCATCAATTGAATCTGCTGTGGAGAAAGTTTTTGTAATAGTCTAAGTTGCTGACTTTGCTTTAGCATATAAATCTTTATTTTATACAAAAATAATAATTTTATTAATATTAATAAAAAAATTTTAGGACTATTATTAATTTACTTTTCTTTGTCAGTCACACAAAGAAAAGTATCCGCTGGGGAAATGATTTAATAAAACTACTATTTAAACATCATTTGAAAAGTCTGAACTGGAATTTATTAGATTTATGGGATAATGGGATTAAAAATAAGTCTGAACTAGAAAATGGTAGATTAGTGGGAAACTAGTTATCACACGAGGTAAATCTCAAATCATTTAATCCCACAAATCATGCTTCAGACAACGAGAAAGAAGAGGTATGGGCTTTAGCCCTGAAAAACAAAGAGCTAGATAACAAACCTCTCCATAATACCAGATAACTATCTAATATATTTAGCTTTTTGTCTATATTTATTGATCTATTATCTCATTATATAATTGAAAAAATTTTTCTTTTATCTCATCTCTAATCCTTCGATATTCACTTAATCTAAATTCATCTGCCCCTTGTATATTACTTGGATCTTCGAATCCAATGTGAATACGATGCTGTACATCACCTAAAAAAACAGGACAATTTTCTTTAGCATTATCACATACTGTTATCACATAATCCCAATATTCATTTATATATTTTTCGACAGATTTGGGACTTTTTTGGCTAATATCTATGCCCACTTCTTTCATTACAGCAATAGCCATATCATCTACCTTATCCTCTGGCTCTGTGCCTGCTGAGCAAACAATTAAATTGCTATCAAATGATTGCAAAAAAGCCTCTGTCATTTGACTGCGACAGCTATTACCAGTACAAATAATTAAAATTTTCATTATTTGTATATTTTATACAAATTTAAATATCTTTTTCTTTTTTATAAATTATAGTAATTTTGTTTAATTAAATTTATTAAAATATATGAATAACATTAAACTAGCTAATCTGGCAACTCATCCTTTTGATATCGAAGATAATTGTAATAGAATTTTAAATATTATTAATAAATTACCACAAAAAACTGATATTCTCTATGCTATGCCTCCATCTACTTTGAGACTTTATCATCCTAGTACCATAGATACACAAAATGATTTATTAAATCATATGCTAGATAGACTGGCTAAAGAATTGAATAATAATATATTACTATCATATCCCGCTACAATAGAAAATGAATTTTTGAAAATACATTATTATATATTAGGTAATAATAAAAGGCAATTTATCGGCTCTATTTATTTGAATCTTAATAAAAAAATTGATGCAAATAGTAAAATAAAATTTAACTATAAAGATCAGCAATATACCATAGTTACTTATTCAGATGATGTTTATAATAAAATAGATTTCAGAAATAATAACATTATTATTCATGATTACCAACCTTTTTCTTATCAGCATTATTTAGATGTTTTAAATAATACTCAAAATCACCGTAAAAATAATTTTATTTATCAAAGTATTAATAGTTTTGTCAATGGTAAATTGTACTGTGGTCTATCAGCAAATAGCTTCGATGGATCTATAAAATATTCTAAATTGTTTGCAGATGATGGATTAATCAATAATGATATTTGTGAAGCAAAGGACATTGAGTACGATTTTGATAGTGTGATACATGAGGCATTGATTGTAGGTATTAGGAGATTTATGAAATTAAATAAATTTACGGATATTGTTATTGGGTTATCTGGTGGAATAGATAGTGCTATAGTAGCAGCTTTAGCTGCAGAATCTATAGGAGCGGAACATATTGTAGGTCTGATAATGCCATCTATGTATTCGACTCCGAGCTCTGTAGATGATGCAGTATCACTGGCAAATAATTTAGGAATAGAATATCATATTTTGCCGATTACATCTATTTATGATAAAACATTAGAAACATTAAATCCAGTATTTGCTAATACTAATTTTTCTATTGCAGAAGAGAATATTCAGGCTCGCCTCAGAATGTTACTATTAATGGCATATTCCAATAAATTTGGTCATGTAGTTTTGAATACTAGTAATAAAAGTGAACTATCTGTAGGCTACGGTACTTTATATGGAGATTTAGCAGGAGCATTCTCATTAATAGGTGATTTATATAAAACTCAAGTTTATTCTATTTCTAAATATATTAATAAATCACACAATAAAGATATAATTCCTCTATCTATCATCACAAAAGCTCCATCTGCTGAGTTGCATCCTGGACAAAAAGATGAGGACTCTATACCTGCGTATGATTTATTAGACAAAATACTATATGCATGGATAGAAGATAATAAATGGAATGAACCTATAGGGGAAATACTAAATGAGTTAAACATTGATGTTTCTGGTGAAAAAATAAGAGTATTTGAATCAGTAAAACGTATGATTGAGAAAAATGAATTCAAAAGGCATTTATTTGCTCCAATATTGAGATTATCTCGTAACCCATTAAATGAAATTATTCTTGGTAAATATTAAAAAATTTTTTTATAATAATAATTTATTTTTATTGTTTATTATTTTTGAGATATGTAATTTTGTATAATAATTTGATAAATAAATATTTAAAAACGAAAAATTTCAGTTTCAATTATGAAAAAAGATATAGGACTTGTTTTAAGTAGTGGTGGTGCACGAGGAGCCACACAAATTGGAGTAATTAAGACTTTAGAAAAGCAAGGTTATAATATAAAGTCTGTATCTGGAGCATCTATAGGCAGCATGATAGCTGGTATGTATGCTCGAGGTGATCTATATGAGTTTGAGCAATGGATAACCTCTCTCTCAGAAGAAGAGATTTTAAATCTATTAGGCTTTACACTTAAAAAAAATGGCATACTAAAAGTTGATGGTTTTTTTGAAATTTTAAATCAAAAATTCCCAGATAAAAATATTGAAGATCTCAATATACCGTGTGCTATAGCAGCTACGGATATCATTAGTAATAAACCCATCTATTTCACAAAAGGTAGTTTATATAAAGCTATGAGAGCATCTATAGCCATACCTTCATTGATAGTGCCAGTGCGCTATGATAATACAATTTTGGTAGATGGCGGAGTATTGAATCCTATCCCCATAGAGCCTTTACCTAATAGAGATAAATTAGATGTATTTGTTATAAATTTATATGCTGACGAAGAAGGCAAGAAATTGATTGTAAAAGAGAAAATCGAAAATACAATAACACAAAATCGCCGCAATAGACGTTATAATGCTTTTATTAATCGTATTGAAAATTTCATTTCTCGTGCTAATGTTAAAAATATTTTAGATTATATTACTAGTTCAGCCACCAGTGCAGATAATATTGGATACATCCAATTACTTAACACCTCTGCTATAGCTATGATAGAACGCATTGCAGATTTAACTATTAAAGCATATCCACCAGATGTTATAATTGATATTCCTAAAGATATTTGTAAAGCTTTAGATTTCGGTAATATAAAAGAATTGATAGAATATGGAGAGGTTAAATCTTTAGAAATTTTAAAAAAAATTGAAAAATAAATTATTTTAAAATATTGTATTTTTGCTTTAAAATTATTATGTAATGAGTAAAACTACATATAAAACAAATTATAATAATAAAAATCATAGCAAAAATTACCATAAGACCAAAAATTCTACACCTTCATTATCAAATAAAAAAAATCAGTTTTTAAATAAACCAATTTATACTTATCTAATATTATTCATATCATGCTTGTTAGTGTATTTCAATTCCTTTAATAATGAGTTGATATATAACTGGGATGATGCTGGATATATACTTAAAAATCCATATATCGATAGCCTGAGTTGGCAAAATATCAAAGATATTTTTTCTAATTTTTACTTTAGTAATTATCAACCTCTCACTTTGATTGTATATGCTGTAATTTTCAAATTTGTAGGCACTAAAGTATTTCTTTATCATTTTGTACAATTCATTTTTCATGTGTTAAATACTTTTTTAGTTTATAAATTTATCTCATTATTGCAAGAAAAAAAATGGATATCTATTGGAGTAGCTTTACTTTTTGCAGTACATCCGATGCATGTAGAGAGTGTAGCATGGATATCTGAGATGAAAGACGTTCTATATACATTCTTTTTCTTATTAGCCCTTATTACTTATCATTTTTATGTATATAAACCAGATAAAAAAACTAAATGGTATCTATGGACCATATTTTTATTTATTCTCAGCCTTTTGTCTAAACCATCAGCTGTAATATTTTCTGTCGTCTTATTAGCTATGGATTTATATTATGAAAGATTGTGGCGATGGAAAACTTGGATAGAAAAACTACCATTTTTCTTATTATCACTAGCATTTGGCATTATAACAATATTAGCACAAGAGGAAGCAATACAAGAGCTAGGGCCAGTGTTAAAAGGTTATGAGCGAGCTCTAATAGTGATATATAGCTATATGCTCTATTTATGGAAATTCTTTTTACCAATCAATTTGAGTGCTGCCTACCCATATCCTATTAAAGATGGAGGTGTTTTGCCTACAGAATATTTCATAATCCCCATTGCCTTCATAGCTCTTTGTATCATTGCTTATTTACTTAGAAAAAACAAAAAATTTATATGGGGAATATTATTTTTCACTATTAATCTACTGATGGTGATACAGATAATACCCGTAGGAGGTATGATAGCTAGTGAGAGATATACTTATATACCATACATAGGTTTATCATTTTCTGCATTAACTCTAATGGAGAAATATATTAAAAATATAAAATTAAATTATATAATACTCGGAATTGTTGTTCTTATCTTTACATTTCTTGCACACCAACGAACTTATTATTGGCGTAACGGTGATGTACTATTTAGTGATGTGCTAGAGAAATATCCACGCTATGCTTATGGATATAATAATAGAGGCTTCTTATATTGGGATCATTATGCTATCGATGTTTATAAAGATAATCCCCAAATGAAAGAAAAATATGTAGAGAAAGCATTGCAAGATTTTACTAAAGCTATTAGTCTGGACTATACTTATGCAGAACCTTTTCTTAATAGAGGAATTTTGTATTATAATACTGGCAGACCAGAGCAAGCTCTTGCAGATTTTAATAGATTTTTAGAACTAAAACCAGACAATCCCGATGGATTATTAAATAGAGCTAATACATTATCTACATTAGGCAAATTCAATGAAGCTATACCAGATTATAATAAATATTTAACAAAAAACGATGATCCTAAAGCTTATATGTGGCGAGGTGTTGCCTACTTTAATATTCAAAATTATGATTCTGCCATTATTGATTTTAATAAAAGTATAGAGATTGATCCAGATTATTATGAGCCATATTACTGGCTTGGAGTAATATATTATAACCAACAAAATTATAATGATGCATTAAAATTTTTAGATCTTAGCATTTCTAAAAATTCTAATAATGTAAATTCTTATATTTGGAAAGGATTATGCTATATGAATATGAATGAATTTCATAAAGCTATCGAGCAATATTCAAAAGCTATAGAAATCGATCCAAACAATATCACAGCATATATTAATAGATTTAATGCTTATCGGTTGATTGGCGATGTAGCTAATGCACAAAAAGATTTTGAAATTTTACAAAAATTTCAGCAGTAAAATTTTATAAAGTATTGAAAATTTATAAGTAATAACAAATATTTTACATATTAATATAAAAAACTACATAAAATTAAGAAGTAGAGATAAAAGGAACAAATGAGGGAGAGTAAGAAATTTTGTTGCAAAGATATTAGATTTTTAAAATATTTTTCGTTTCTCTCAATTTTATTCTTTATCTTCGTAAAAAATTTTTATTATGGATAATCCATTTACAAACTTAGAACCACACAAGGTATGGCAGTATTTTTATGAAATCACACAAATACCTAGACCTTCTAAAAAGGAAGATAAAATCATAGCATATTTAGAAAATTTCGCTAAATCTAAAAATCTAGAATATAAAAAAGACAGAGTAGGAAATATTGTAATAAGAAAACCTGCAAATAAGGGTGGTGAAAACAAACCTATGGTTGCTCTACAATGTCATGTAGATATGGTATGTGAAAAAAATAAGGATGTTGACATAGATTTTTTAAATGATCCAATTGAACCATACATAGATGGAGAGTGGGTAAAAGCTAAAGGTACTACTTTAGGTGCAGATGATGGGATAGGTGTAGCTATGCAATTAGCTATTTTGGATAGTGATATCGAAGGAATAGGTCCCATAGAATGTCTTTTTACAGTTGATGAAGAAACAGGTCTCACTGGTGCTAATGGATTAGAAAATGATATGATTAAAAGCAAATATCTTATAAACCTCGATAGTGAAGATGAAGGACAAATTTTTATTGGTTGTGCTGGTGGTAAAAATACTCTTGGCTATTTACCTATAAAATATCAGAGTGGACAAGAAAAAAATATTGTAGAAGTTTTTGTTTCAGGACTACAAGGGGGACACTCTGGTGATGATATCGAAAAAAAACGCGGCAATGCTATAAAATTATTAACTAGAATTGTTTATGATTTATTAAATAGTAATGAGACTATACAACTAGTAAACATCGAAGGAGGCAATTTACATAATGCTATACCACGAGAAGCTACAGCAGTGCTTTGTTATGATAATGAAGATGACTATAATAAAATAAAAAATATCGTTGAAGATTTTCAAAATATTTTTAAAACTGAACTTAAGATCAGTGATCCTGGTGTTAAAGTTACAATTACTAAAAAAGGCAATACTAATAAATGGTTAGATAGGGAGATGGCAGTTAGATTAATTCGTTTGCTATATGTTTTACCACATGGAGTGTTTGCTTGGTCACAAGATATACCAGATTTCGTAGAAACCTCTACTAATTTAGCAAGTATTAAAAAACAGAATGAACAGTATATAATTACCACAAGTCAACGAAGCTCTTTAGAATCTGCTAAGGAAAATATTTGCAATATGGTAAAATCAGCTTTTGAGTTAGCACAAGCTAGGGTAGAAGTAAACGATGGATACCCAGGTTGGACACCAAATCCTGAAAGTTATTTACTGAAATTAGTTGCTGATGAAACTGAAAAAATTTTAAATAAAAAACCTATCATTAGAGCTATACATGCAGGTTTAGAATGTGGACTTTTTAGTGAAAAATTTCCTGGGTTAGAAATGGTATCAATAGGTCCAGAGATGAAAAGTGTACACAGTCCAGATGAAAGATTGCTAATACCAACAGTAAAAAGAACTTTTGATATTTTAGTAAACGTTTTAAAAAAAATTGATAAATAATACTGGTTCTATAAAGTTTATTGTGGGTAAATTATTCAGGTTAATTATTTTAACACAAAGGACATAAATTATAAATTAAAGTTGATTAGTTGATGAGTTTAGTAGGTTAGGATAATTATTGAGATTTTTATGATTAATCAAAAAGTTTATGATCAATAATAGTATATAAAAAAATCATAACAATAACTCTGACTTTTAGGTCAGATTCATTAAAAATTATCAGGGCTAAAGCCCAATTAACATATTTATAAAGTCCACGACCTAAAGGTCGTGGTTAATGGAAGTGTAAGTTAAATAACAAAGTGATAGATATTAACCCTGACCTTTAGGTCAGGGTATGACATAAAAAGAATTATGGGCTTTAGCCCTGAAAAACAAAATCTCAAAATCCTTTAATCCCACAAATCCCAGTTCAGACATTTTGCTTTGTGTTCTTTGTGCCTTCTTTGAGAACTCTGTGGTTAATATTTAAATGCCCAATAATATACAAATTTCATTTTATAAAATTAGTTTTTTTAATCTATACCCTTACAAAACGTTATATAACCTCTCAATTTTTATAAAAATCAAATTTGGTATTTATAAATTAAAATTTTAATTTTGTTAGAAAAAAAAATTATGAAAAAATTTGCAATAATTTTATCAGGATGTGGAGTTTATGATGGATCAGAAATACATGAATCCACAATGGCCATGTTAGCTATTAAAAAAATAGGTTTTGATTTTGAGCTTTTTGCTCCTAATAAAGAACAATATCATGTAGTAAATCATCTAAATGGTGAAGTAACTAATGAAAAAAGGAATGTACTTGTAGAATCTGCACGTATCGCTAGAGGTAATGTAAAAGATTTAAAACTCTTGCAAGCCAAAGATTTCGATATTTTAATATTGCCAGGTGGATTTGGTGCTGCCAAAAATTTAAGCTCTTATGCTATAGATGGCGAAAAAATGTCAGTAGATAATGAAGTAGAAAGAGTAATATTAGATTTCCACAAGTCTAAAAAACCTATTGGTGCGATGTGCATTGCTCCAGTGATAATAGCTAAAGTGTTACAAGGTTCATTAGTAACTATTGGTCAAGATCCTAAAACAGCAAAAGATATCAGTACATTTGGCTCTAATCATAAAAATTCTAACAAAACAGAAGTAGTAGTAGATTATGATAACAAAATAGTTACTACACCATGTTATATGCTAGACTCTAATATAGCTGAAATTTATGATGGAGCTTATAATCTTGTTAATGCTTTGCTAACATTATAGATTTTTATTAGCTTATTCCATAGATAACACCATCATCATCGATATCTATTTTTTCAGCAGAAGGTACATCTGGTAGCCCTGGCATGCGCATGATAGTTCCTGCTATAGGAACTACAAATCCAGCACCTGAAGAGATTTCTATTTCTCTAACGTTCAATATAAAATCTTTAGGTCTCCCTCTCAAATTTGGATTATCAGAAAATGAATATTGAGTTTTAGCAATGCATACAGGTAAATTTTCTAAATTTAATTGTTTTATTAAATCCAAATCTTTCCTAGCTTTCAGTGAGAACTCTATATCTTTAGCTCCATAAATATTTTTACTAATTATCTCAATTTTCTTTTCAATGCTTTGATCATATTTATATATAGGTTTGAAGCAATCTGGACAATAGTTAATGCTTTGCATTACTTTTTCAGCTAAATCGATAGCACCTTCACTACCTTTGGCGAATCCTTCATTTATAGACATCATTACTTCATATTCTTTACAACGTTGTCTAACTATATCGATTTCTTCTTCTGTATCAGTATCGAATTTATTTAATGCTACGACAGGTTTAAAGTTATACATCATCATATTCTCGATGTGTTTATCTAAATTAGTAAGGCCTTTTTTTACAAATTCTGCATTAGGAATAGCTAATTGTTCTTTAGTAGCACCGCCATGATATCTCAGAGCACGAATAGTTACTACTAAAACTACTGCATTTGGCATTAATCCAAATTGATGACATTTGATATCAAAGAATTTTTCTGCACCTAGATCTGAACCGAATCCTGCCTCTGTAACAACTACATCGCTATATGTCATTGCCATTTTAGTTGCTAATATGCTATTAGTACCCTGTGCAATATTAGCAAATGGGCCACAATGAATTATAGCTGGTGTACCATCTGTTGTTTGTACTAAATTGGGATTTATTGCATCTTTTAGCAAAGCAGCCATTGCTCCTTGTGCATTTAAATCTCTAGCAAAAATTGGATTTTTATCATACGTTAATCCTACAAAAATATTAGCTAAACGTTGTTTCAAGTCATTAATGCTATCAGTCATTCCAAGTATTGCCATTACTTCACTTGCTGCTGTAATATCAAATGTGGATTCTCTAGGTACACCATTAGAATTACCACCTAACCCAATTACAATATTTCGTAATGATCTATCATTCATATCCATTACTCTATGCCAGAAAATGTTACGTGGATCTAACCTTAAATTACGATTTTTACTTTGTAAATTATTATCTATTAATGTAGATAATAGATTATTAGCTCTCTCAATAGCAGGAATATCACCAGTGAAAAGTAAATTAATATCATCTATGGGTAATACTTGACTTTTACCTCCACCAGTAGCACCACCTTTAATGCCAAAAACTGGTCCTAATGATGGCTCTCTAAGAGCAACAATCGATTTTTTACCAATTCTATTTAGTGCCATAGAAAGACTAATCGATGTTGTAGTTTTACCTTCTCCTGCTGGTGTAGGTGTGATAGCTGTAACTAATACTAATTTTGACTGTTTAACTTTATCATTATTTATTAACCTAAATGGTATTTTGGCTTTATATTTGCCATAAAGTTCTAAATCATCTAATGGTATTCCCAGACTTTCTGCAATTTCTTTAATGTGTTTCATATGTTTTTAAATTTTTGGTTATTTTAATTAATGACTTCCTTACCAAGGTTCTTTTAATTTATCATCAATATATTTTAAAATTATATTAGTAGCTCCGACATTAGATTTTATGTAATTTTTACATACTTCAGATGCAGTATTGTAAAATGATTTATCATTATATAAATTACTTAAAATATCTAAATATTGATTAATATTATTAAAACTAAATGCTCCATGTAAATTTACCAAATCTATTGCTTCTTGGAATTTTTTATAATTAGGTCCAAATATTATAGGTTTGCCATAAACAGCTGCTTCTAAAATATTATGTATGCCTTTACCAAAACCATTACCTATATGCACAATATCTGCGTATCTATATAAATTTGATAAAATTCCAATGGTATCTATAATTAAAACATTCAAATTTTGTACTTTTGAAATATCAAAATTTGGAGCGGTTAATTCTGAATAAGCTATAGCATTAGTTGACAGGTTTTTTTTTAGGTTATTTATTCGCTCTATATGTACTTCATGTGGAGCTATGATATAGCACCAATCAGGAAATTTTTTTAAAGCGTGGGTAATATATTTCTCGTCTTCTTCCCAGCTGCTGCCTGCTATGTATACAAAACGGTTATTAATAAAATTTTCTATTTGTGGGAAACAAACTGGATTATTAGCTATCTCATAAACTCTATCAAACCTAGTATCTCCACAAACAGTTACATTTAAAATTAGATATTTTTCTAGTAAAAATTTTGAAATATTATTTTGTACAAAAATGTGATCAAAATATTTAAGGTATCGTCTCATATACATCCCATACCACTTAAAAAAGTATTGATTAGGCCTAAAGATAGCTGATATTAATATGGTAGGTATATGATTTTTTTTCAGATAATACAAATAATTAAACCAGAAATCATATTTGACAAAAATAGCTAATTCAGGTAAAAAAGCAGATATGAATCTTTTGATATTTTTAGGAACGTCTAATGGTAAATATAAAACCATATCTACATTAGGATAATCTTTTCTAATTTCATAACCTGAAGGTGAAAAAAATGTTAATAAAATTTTATGATTTGAATATTTAATGTGCAATTGATCTATAACAGGCCTTGCTTGCTCAAACTCACCTAATGATGACACATGTATCCAAATCCATCTATCTGATGGAGATAATTTAGCATAGATATCCTTTTGTGCCTTTCTACCCTTTGTCCATAATTTCGCTTTTTTATGGCCAAAGATAGCTATGACATTAATAATAAAACCATAGATATAAATGCCAATAGTATAAAAAAACCTAATTAACATTATCAATTATAATTACTGCAAAGATAATTGGAATATTCCTTTTAAACAAATTATATTTTTATGAAATATAAGTGGTAAAATCAAAAAATTTGGTTCTATAACGTTTATTGTGGGTTAGTTATTTTACCACAAAGAACACTAATGATATTACACAAAGTTCACAAAGGGGCAGATATTAACTCTGCCTTTTAGGTCAGAGTTAATAAGAATTATCAGGGCTAAAGCCCGATTAACATATTTATTAAGTCCACGACCTAAAGGTCGTGGTTAATAGAAGTGAGAGTTAGATAGCAAAGTAATATAGAAAGAGATATTATCCCCCAAAAACGTTTTGTATGGGCGTATTACCATACGCCCAATTATCTTCGACCTTTAGGTCAGATAGTAAAATGTTATACCCTGACCTTTAGGTCAGGGTATAACATAGAAAAAAAGTGTGAGCTTTAGCCCTGAAAAACAAAATCTCAAAATCCTTTAATCACACAAATCATGGTTCAGACATCATTCTCTGTGTCCTTTGTGTTTTCTTTGAGAACTTTGTGGTTAATATTTAACTGTACAATATTAAAAAATTTATTTTTGTAATATTACTCTCTTTTAATCTTTATCTATTTCGTTATAGAAACAAAATTTTTTAACATTCGATTTTTATATTTAAAAAAAATATTCCTATTTTTGATGATTTAAAAATTATTTTTATGAAAAAACAACAATTTATAGTTTTATTATTATGCATTACATCATTCATTATTTCTTGTAAAAAGACTAAATCAACTGAAAAAATCATTGGTCCTGATAGTTTAAAGTTTGAGTCTAATATTTTGACACCTGAGAAACTTTGGTACCTAGGACGTATCTCTGAAATGCAGCTTTCACCTGATAAAGATAAATTGCTTTTTGGTGTTACTTGGTATGATTGGCATGAAAACAAAGGTAATAGAGAGCTGTATATCATAAATCTAACTGATAATAAAAGACAAAAAATCACTTCTACACCCAAAAGCGAATACAATGCTAGGTGGCGTCCTGATGGACAAAAGATTGGTTATCTTTATCCAGATGATAATGGAGAAATGCAATTATTCGAAATGAATATAGATGGTAGCAAAATGGAGCAAATATCATATATTAAAGGAGGCATTAATGGTTTCGAATATGCTCCAGATCAAAAACACATTGCTTTTTTCAAAGATGTTAAAATAATACCTGATCCACAAGACATTTATCCTGATTTGCCAAAAGCAAATGCTCGAATATATGAAGACCTACTACCAAGACATTGGGATCAATGGGTAAAATCTTTTTCCCATCTATTTATAGCTGAATATAGTGAAAAAATTGATACTATCGGACAAGATGTAATGGAGCATCAGACCTATGAATGCCCACTATATCCATTTGCTGGTAATGAACAAATAAATTGGCATCCAAATGGTAACCAAATAGCTTTCACTGCTAAAGCTATGATGGGCAGAGACTATGCTTTGTCTACCAATTCAGACATTTATATATATGATTTACTAAAAAATAAACTTACTAATCTGACAGAGGGAATGCTAGGCTACGACCAAAATCCTGTTTTTAGTCCTGATGGTAGTAAAATAGCTTGGGAGAGTATGGAACGCGCAGGCTACGAATCTGATCGCATTAGACCATTTATCTATGATTTTACTAAAGATACTATGTGGGAGGCAGTAGTGGATTATGAAACTCATGCTACTAATCTGAAATGGTCTACAGATGGGAATTTTTTACATTTTATTAGTCCTTGGCATGGAACTCAGCAAATATATTTGGTAGATATTTATGAAAAGAAACCTGTAACTATTACTAGTGGTACACATAATTATAATGATTTTTTGATATCTAAACAAGGTATAATAGGAATAAAACAATCAATGTCTAAACCTGATGAAATCTATATGATAGATCCATTAAATGGTACAGAAAGTGAAATATCCTTTATTAATAAATATTGGTTAGATCAATTAGAGATGGGAGAGGTACGTCGATACTGGATTAATACAATAGATAAGAAAAAAATGCTTGTTTGGGTAATATATCCACCAAATTTCGATAGCACTAAAAAATATCCTGCAATATTATATTGTGAGGGTGGTCCACAGAGTATGGTAGGCCAATTCTGGAGCTATAGATGGAATTTTCAATTAATGGCAGCTAATGGATATATAGTGGTTGCACCTAATCGTAGAGGTTTACCAGGATTTGGTATGGAATGGTTAGAGCAGATTAGTGGCGATTACAGTGGATTAAATATTCAAGATTATTTGACAGCTATAGATACTTTCGCGACAGTACAATATGTAGATAAAGACGCATTAGGGGCAGTGGGAGCAAGCTATGGTGGTTATTCTGTGTATTATTTAGCTGGTGTGCATAACAAAAGATTTAAGGCTTTTATCTCTCATTCTGGCATGTTTAATCTAGAAAGTCAATATCTAGAAACTGATGAATACTGGTTTGTTAATTGGGACCTCGGTGGCCCCTATTGGGATAAAAATAATAAAATTGCACAACGTTCCTATGCTAACTCCCCACATAAGTTAGTAGATAAATGGGATACTCCTATACTAGTGATGCATGGTGAAAATGATTTTCGCATTAGTTATACTCAAGGTCTGCAAGCTTTTCAGGCTGCTCGTTTAAGAAATATCCCTGCAAAGCTTGTTGTTTTTCCTGACGAGAATCACTGGATTCTGAAACCTCAGAATGCTATTTTGTGGCAAAGAGAATTTTTTGGCTGGCTCGATAAATATTTGAAAAAGAAATAATCAAGTAAATTAAGAGTTTTAAAAATAATTTTTTGGGGTATATTGATGGAGTGATGAGTTTATAGTTTTAATAAGTTAAGCAAGATGTTTAAACTATATTAAATTATTTTAGCTAGTTTAATTTTTTTTAATAACACTATACTTAGAATAGAAACATTTATTTTAATCTTTTAGCATTATCAAAAGCATTTTAAACTTTTCTATTCCATATACTGCATGTGGCACATTAGCAGGCATTATTATCATTTCATTTTCTGCTAATGTATAATCTTTTTTATTTATAGTAATTTTGCCGTATCCATCTATTATTATCGCAATAGCATCAAATGGGGCAGTATGCTCACTTAGGAACTGATCTTTATCAAAAGCAAATAATGTTACATTACCGCCTTTGGTTTTATTGACAATTTTGCTAACAACAGATCCTTCGGCATATACTATGCTATCTTTTAATTTATAAACATTTTCGGGTGAAAAAGCTGATTCCATAATTGTTATTTTTTTAATTTGTGAAAAACATTTTAATGTCGTCATCGGCAGTACTAATGGTACCAATGTTAAAATTATCTACTAATACTTTGGCTACATTTGGTGATAGGAAAGCTGGCAAAGTAGGTCCTAAATGAATATTTTTGACACCTAAATATAGTAACGCGAGTAAAACGATTACAGCTTTTTGCTCATACCAAGCTATATTATAAATTATTGGAAGTTCATTAATATTATCAACCTTAAAGACGTCTTTCAGTGTCAAAGCTATAACAGCTAAAGAATATGAATCATTACATTGCCCAGCATCTAACACGCGAGGTATTCCATCTATATCACCTAGATTTAATTTATTGTAACGATATTTAGCACATCCAGCTGTCAATATCACAGTATCTTTAGGCAGTTTCTCTGCAAACTCAGTGTAATATTCTCTGCTTTTTAGTCTGCCATCGCATCCAGCCATTACTACGAATTTTTTGATTTTACTGGCATTTACAGCATCTACGATTTTATCCGCAAGTGCTATTACTTGATTGTGAGCAAAGCCACCTATGAGTTCTCCTTGTTCTATAGCTTGAGGTGGATTGCAACGTTTAGCATGTTCTATTATAATTGAGAAATCTTTCATTTTACCATCTTCTCTATCAGCTATATGTTTAGCACTATCTAAACCAGCAGCACCAGTGGTGTAGATTCTATCCTTGTAAGTAGCTTTTTCGAGAGGTGGCACTATACAATTAGTTGTGAAAAGTATAGGCCCATTGAAAGTTTCGAATTCTTCGCGTTGTTTCCACCATGAATTTCCATAATTTCCTGCAAAATGTTTAAATTTTTTAAAATATGGATAATAATGAGCAGGAAGCATTTCTCCATGTGTATAAACATCTATTCCTGTTCCCTCAGTTTGAATTAATAGTTCTTCGAGGTCTAATAAATCATGACCAGATATTAGAATACCAGGATTATTTCGTACTCCTAAATCTACTTTAGTAATCTCTGGATTGCCATATTTAGTAGTATTAGCTTTGTCTAATAAAGCCATAGTTTTTACACCGTATTCTCCTGTTTGCAATACTAAATTTATTAAATCATTTATAGATAATGAATTGTCTAATGTAGATGCTAAAGCTTTTTTCATAAAATTAAAAATATCTTCATCTACAAAACCTAAATTATAAGCATGCTCTGCATATGCTGCCATACCTTTTACTCCATAAACTATTAATTCCCTTAGTGAACGAATATCTTCATCTTTAGTAGTTAAAACTCCTACTTCTATTTCTTTAGCTTCTATCTCTGCATCAGTATTAGCATCCCATGTAGCTGCTTCAGGTAATTTACTTATATTTACACCATTTTCTTTTGCCAAATTTAATAATTTTCTTTTTAGCTCTAGTCCATGGTGAATACTATTTTTTATTGCCTCTTTATCAAAATTTGCATTGGTAATAGTTTGGAAAAGACTATTTAGTATAAAAGGATTCACCTCTGGAGTAGCTATTCCTTTATTATTTAGTTCTATTGATAATGTAGATATGCCTTTGCAAAGATATATCAATACATCCATTTGTCTAGCTAAATCGTCTTTTTTACCACACACTCCATTGATTGTGCAGCCTGTGCCCTTGGCTGTCTCTTGGCATTGAAAACAAAACATACTCATAATAATATAATTTGGGGGTTAATTTTTACTTAACAAAAGTAAATTATTAATCTTAATAAATTAATAATTGTGATAATTATCAATGAGAAAAAGTGATGAATATTATTTCTAAAAACTATTCATCAAAATGATAGGGAATCTTTAGGGAGTTTTCTAAATTACAATTGCACATATCATATAATTGCAAAAATAATTTAGCTGTGGCTTCTGCGTCACCTAATGCTCTATGTCTATTACTGATTTCAATATCCAAATAGTTAGTAACAGCATCTAAATTATAAAGAGATAGATCTGGTAATGCTTTTCTAGCCATGCTTATAGTATCTATCGTTTCGCGTTCGTAATTAATGCCAAGTCTATTAAATTCACTTCTAATCATAGAGTAATCGAACCTAATATTATGACCAACAAGTATGCTATTTTTAGTGAGAAAATCAATCTCTTCAGCAATTTGATAAAACTTAGGAGCATTCCTTACCATCTTATTAGTAATATGAGTAATTTTTTGAACATATTGATCGATTTCTCTATTTGGATTTACTAAAGTAGAATAATGCCCATTGATACAATTATTCTTAATAAATACTAGTGCTATATCAGTAATGCGGGAAGCTCCAGGCTTCCCGCCAGTAGTTTCTACATCTACTATTACGAAATCTCTCATTAGTTTTTTATTCTATAATTAATTTTTGATTAGCAATACTATTATCTACAAAGATTATTTTTACAATATAGATTTGTGCTAATAAATTATTAACATCTATAATATATTGATTGTTATTCACTTGCTCATAATGAGCCACTTTATTACCTAAAATATCATAAATAAAGATAGAATTTATATCTTTGTTAGAATTGATAAAGACTTTATCTGATGCAGGATTTGGATAAATATTTATAATTTCTTTATTGAAATTAGCAACATTATCTATGATACATAGGGAGTTAGGATCAGCTTTTACCATATAACCATTTACAATATCATACTCATTATCACTTACAGACCAATTAGCAGGATCAGTGTTATCTGAATTAGGATCACATAAAGTAAGAGACGGACCTTGTCCATTAGCTTCAGTAGGCCAAGGAGCACCACTTCCAAATGTCAGTGTATCTACTACTACACCATATGGAGTCTTAAGTACTATAGTAGTACCAGTATTTGGGATAGCACCAGTTGAACCTTGTATTGCAGTTACTCCATAGAAGTTATTTACTGCAGTAGCATTAGGTGCTATTATTAAAAATTCATTAGGTGCTATTGTTATACCGTCTGGGAAAGTAAATGTATTAGTTCCATATGTTAATGTATACTCGTTCATATTTACTGTATAAGTATCATTATTGTATAATTCAATAAATTCTAAACTATCAGTTCCACTTTCAGGAGGATTGTACATGATCTCAGTGATTACAATAGATGGAGCAGATAGGTCTATGAAAATATCAAAATCATATATGTTAGAGTTAATATTACCTGCCTCATCTGCAATATTAGTAATAGATAAAGTATAATGTACTGCATTTTGTAATGGTGTAGCTAAAGTAAGAGTTACTGTATCATGATTAGTATTTCTAGTAGCAGTAGAGATATCTAATCCACTATAATTATTTATATTTTCTGCACTATTATTTACAGGTTCATCAAAAGATACTTTAACGGTACTATAAGAAGTAGCCCATGCATTAAGAGGTGTAGGAGGTATAGTGTCTGGAGCTACATAGCAGCCTTCTCCTGGGTCAGCATAAACCATTTTATCATTTACTATGCTAAAAGGTCTAGTACCTAAAGACCAATTAGAACCAACATTATTATCTAAATTAGGATCGCATAGGCTCAGACTATAACCACCGCCATTAGCGTCAGTAGGCCATGGGGCAGTAGTACTGTATT